>SMVB01299380.1_pt1 | contig 34926 bp, 34 predicted proteins | sample 2456461 | NCBI WGS metagenome assembly SMVB01 (sample SAMN11095934, study PRJNA526329) | marine sediment metagenome | biome: Marine sediment; feature: Surficial sediment; material: Deep marine sediment; isolation source: Hadal surficial sediment | place: Pacific Ocean | collected 2014-05 | depth... | reverse complement strand
GTTAAGTCAGCTGCTTCTCTCAACCCAGACGGCTGAGCTATAGCAGCACAATGAAACTATTTATAGAGTAGTCTCGATTCTTTCGGCCAACTGACCACTGGCAATTTGAACTTAATACTAGTCAGGGCGCGCATACTACACAAGTATTTTGGATCAAGTCAATAGCTCTCCAGCTGGCAACATCAAGCTTCCACAATTGAATCAACCTATGGAATAGGATAGCTTATGTGGCGCCCTGAATAATTTCGATCGGCACCGCCAACCGGGCTATGGAAACTGATATGAAAAATCCAGCTGCAACCCAAGCCTGGAAACTACTGACTGCAGAATTCAAGTCACTCAACGAAAAGAACATAACTATCCGCAGCCTTTTCGACAATGACCCTCTTCGCTTTGACAAATATTCCATTTCCACTCCAGAGATGGTGTTCGACTATTCAAAGAATCTTGTTACCGACGAGATCCAGCAGCTTCTTTTCGACCTGGCTGACCAGTGTCAAGTGCCGACAGCCATCGATGCAATGTTTGCAGGAGATAAAATTAATCCAACTGAAAATCGACCGGCTCTACATGTTGCACTTCGTGGTCACTCGGTCGACGATATTGATAAACAGGTTAACGAAACGCTAGGCAAGATGGCTGTATTTGTCTCATCAGTTCGCGATGGTGAATGGACAGGGTACAGTGGCAAGCCAATCAGCGACATAGTCAATATCGGTATCGGTGGCTCCCACCTAGGACCAGCCATGGTGGTGCGGGCACTACAGCCCTATGCGGATGATTCTATCAACTGTCATTTCCTATCGAATATTGATCCGGCGGCCGCCACTGAAACCCTTCGCTCCTTAAATCCGGAATCCACGCTCTTTATAATAGCTTCAAAGTCTTTTACCACCCTGGAAACCCATCACAATGCCAACATAGCCAAGCAATGGTTTGTTGACCAGGGTGGTCATGCTAGTTCTTTAGGTAAACATTTCGTTGCCGTAAGCAGTAATGTTCACGCTGCTGAAAAATTCGGAATCGATAGTGAAAATATTTTTCCTATGTGGGACTGGGTAGGAGGACGCTATTCATTATGGTCGGCTATCGGACTGCCAATAGCCTTAACCCTGGGCATGGACCTTTTTCGGGATCTGCTAAGTGGAGCCCATCATGCCGACGAGCATTTTCGAACCAACCCACTGTCAGAAAATATTCCGGTAACCATGGCATTGCTTACAATCTGGTACAGTGGTTTTTTTGATACAAGCAACCAGGCTATTCTTCCCTATAGCCAGAACCTGGAGCTTTTCCCTGCTTTCTTGCAGCAACTGTCCATGGAGAGCTTAGGCAAATCAGTTGATCTTCAAGGGCAATTTTCTGAAGTGGCTACAGGAGCTATTATTTGGGGGGCACCTGGCACCGATGGACAACACTCGTTTCACCAGTTGCTACACCAGGGTACGCGTCTGGTACCCGCGGACTTTATTGCAGTTGCAACGGCGTCAGTAAAAAATCATGAAACTCAGCAAGCCCAGCTGCTGGCAAACTGTTTCAGCCAGAGTCAGGCTTTAATGGACGGAAAGACCACAGAACAGGCGATGAATGAACTCGTGGAAGCAGGAATATCAAAATCCGATGCACAGGGGTTGGCAAAACACAAAGCGATTCCAGGCAATAGGCCAAGCAACACTCTTTTGATGCACAAACTCGATCCTCATAATCTGGGCTACCTGGCTGCTATCTATGAGCACGCCGTTTATGTTCAAAGCGTCATCTGGAATATTAACGCCTTCGATCAGTGGGGAGTCGAGCTGGGAAAAGAACTCAGTTCCCCACTATACGAATCATTGATTTCAAGTGAAGTGACCAACGAATTTGATTCTTCGACCAACAACCTTGTCACAATCTGCAAGGCCTGGAAAAACTCCTGATACACCAGCTAAACTATTCGATTGGTAAACATGCAAATTGGCGCCGGCTTTCATAACAATTAAACTTCTATTTCACCTTTCAAATACAACACAGCCGTACCACCAATAAGTACTCGATCATCTTTAAGTTCGCAGCGTAATTCGCCACCACGTTCTGAAACCTGTCTGGCGTGAAATCGATTTTTTCCTGTTTTTTGTGCCCAGTAAGGTACTAGCTTCGTATACGCCGAACCGGTTACTGGATCCTCATTTATCCCAACTTTTGGCGCAAAAAACCTGGCCACAAAATCATATTCCGCAGCCGCTGCGGTAACGATAACACCTCTGAAGTCGAGCGATTTCAGGGATTCGAAATCTGGATCAAGATCTCGTACTCTACTCTCACTCTCAAGCACTACAAGTAGATCTCCATGTTGTAAACACTCCAAAGGCGTTACACCGAGCATGTCACTCAAGCGTGAAGGCATTGCACAAGGTCGTGGGGCTTGAGACGGAAAGTTCAGAACGATCTGCTCGTCGATTCTAGAAACTGGTAGCGGTCCGGACCTGGAATTGAACACGATATCGGTGTCAGCAATTCCCAAAACATTAAACAGCACATAAGCCGATGCAAGCGTAGCATGACCACACAAATTGACTTCGTCGGTAGGCGTGAACCAACGTATGTGATAATCGTTTTCTTCCTTCACAAAAAATGCAGTTTCGGAGAGATTGTTTTCAGCGGCGATTGCCTGCATCAATGAATCTGGTAACCACTCATTCAAAGGACAAACGGCAGCCGGATTTCCCTCAAACTTTTTGTTTGCAAATGCATCCACCTGGTACAAATCAATTTTCATATTAAGCTCCGGCTTCGGGTAACTTTTCAATAAATTGAGTTATCTCGGATTTTCCCTGCAAAACAATCAGCTCGCAGGATTCCTCGAAAGACTTTAGTTTAACCAAAGTATGTGGCAATCGAGTAAGTCTGAATGTCACTACATAGTGCAATAACCCCAACGAGAAACATTCCCTGTTATCACCACCTATATCAGGTCGGGACTGGTTACGAAATTTAAGCCATCGCTTCACAATGTTCCATAGGCAGTACCCTATTCACCAGATACCCTGATATTGCTGGACATGATCCGGGGGGCCAAAGAATGACTACTGCGAGCCTGCTTGGGAGAAGCTGACAGGCTCAGGCAAGCCTGCACCAAGTTAAGAAGGTGCCAGTTTGCTTATTACACCGCCTTGGGTAACTACACCGGGTGAAATTACTTTTGCGTTTATACCGCGTAAATTTATTGACTTTCCCACATCAGAATTAACAAACATAACGGCGTCCTTGCCAAAACGCTCCATGAATTTCTTACAACCCAGATGTGGTTCAGCAGTAACTTCAATAACAGCGGTTCCAATTTGCAGTTGAGTACCTGCCGGTAAGTTGTCCTCGCTCAAATCAAAATCAACGAAAAACTGGTCTCCGGCCAATGGCCACAGCGCTTTTTCTCCATTAACGATTGTATCTATGGTACGGGCATTCATAAGATTGATTTGCATAGCCAAATACCGATCCTTACTTTTCGTTTTCTCATTCCATCGACTTTGCCAATTGTCCCCCACTAACCCTTGATCTATACACAGTTCGGCTTGTTCCAACACAGTGCGCTCACCTATCCCGGGTCGGCAAACTATCATCTCAATGGTACCTTGAGCCGCAGGCGACTGTTGGATATTGCCTATTGCGTTTTCAAGAATGTCGCGGGAGACAAAATTCGTCATGATTTTTTCTTGGTGAATGAGAACGATGGGGAGAAAATGATAGTTTTAATCCACCTTCTCTGGGTTGATCTAGCGCCGCCCGACTTGCCTTTGCCAGCACCGGTGATGGGCTGGTTTTGTCAGGTGGTTAAATAAACTCATAATGCAGGACGCTTGCGTACCAACATCTTTTGCTCACCTTCCATAACCAGCTCTCTACGTTGATTATGAACTGTTGACCGCGGGGTAATTACTCCGGTGGTTTTACCAGGTTTTAAACCAACTATTTCCAGTGCCGGATAAACCGTATCACCACAATAAACCGGGTGATTGTCACCGGACGCCAATTGAAAAGCTGCAAAATTTGCGTCACCTAAGGTACGTGAAGGAATGACAAACCGCTGACCTATTTCCAAATCTTCGAAATAGTTAGAATCACTCAGTGTATGCGCTTTCGGATCAAAGTCTGGATCTGTTTTTACCATTTCACTGGGCTGCCCATGGTAATTCCCTACCCTATTTGACTCTATACCTAAAACTGCTGGTCGGCGCTCTTTATGCTGGCATAAATTCTAGTGCTACCGTCTTTGTTAAGTAGAATTACGTCGTATGGAGTAAAACGACCCCCCATTTCCATACCTGGACTACCCAACGGCATACCCGGAGCTGTCAGTCCTTTTGCGTTGCTTGGCACACTGGAAAGAAATTGCTTAATGAATTTGGCCGGTACGTGACCTTCGAACGCGTAGCCTTCAGCCGTAATCGCTGTATGACAGGATTGCAACTCAGCTCGAATACCATGCTCAAGCTTTAAACCATTGAGATCTCTTGGATGATATACCGTGGATGTGAAACCATTCTGTTGCATATGCTCGATCCAATTAGCACAACAACCGCAAGTAGGGTCTTTGTAAACATCAAGAAGTACCGTGCTAGCACCTTGCGCCCAGGATAGTGAACTGAGGCCAGTCAATGTAAGCCCGGCGCACCCGGCAAGGGCGGTCGTCAATATTTGTCTTCGAGTTAATTGTTGATTTTTCAGCGTACTCTTCACTATGCTCTCCAGTCAGCTTACTGCTTAGTATCAGGATAAAACTTATTCTGACTCCAATAAAGGGAAATTTCGGTAGTGCCCCAATTTGAGGTCAATTCAAATTCTCAAAGCGTGAGCTTGTGGTTCATTGATGGGCACAATTTGCTCAACTCAACTTGAACCGAAGAAAATAGCTTAGCAGGAAATGAGATCCATAATTTCTTTGGTTTTGGCTTTCATGAGAGATTCATCGGCTCTGGATTCTACGTTTAATCGAACCACAGGTTCAGTATTGGACATGCGTAGATTAAACCGCCAGTTATCAAACGTCATACTGAGGCCGTCGGTATGATCGATAGCGATAGCCTCTTTTGAGTATTGCTGCTCTATGGTCGAAAGAAGCTTGGGGGGATCGGCAATTTCAGTATTTATCTCGCCACTGGCAGGGAAGGCCGCTATCCCCTCATTAACCAGTGCTGAAAGTGGTTTTCCGGTCTTACTTATCAAATCAATAACCAGTAGCCAGGGGATCATGCCACTATCGCAATAAGAGAAATCACGAAAATAATGGTGGGCGCTCATTTCTCCACCATAAATAGCATCCTCAGCACGCATACGCTCTTTAATAAAGGCATGGCCGGTCTTACTTTGAACTGCCTGACCCCCAAAGGTATTGGCGATCTCGATCGTGTTCCAGGTTAATCGTGGATCATGAATTATTTTCGCACCTGGCTCATGTTGCAGAAAACTCTGCGCCAATAAACCTACAATGTAGTAACCTTCGATGAAGCGCCCGTTCTCGTCAAAAAAGAAACAACGATCAAAGTCGCCGTCCCAAGCAATACCAAGATCGGCGTTATGTTCTGTAATTGCCTTAATAGTCGAATCACGATTTTCCTCGAGCAGAGGATTCGGGACACCATGGGGGAAATTTCCATCCGGTTCATGATGTACTTTTACAAATTCAACAGGAAGCCTTGATTCCAGTACATCAATAATTTCCCCTGCGCCTCCATTGCCGGCATTGCAGACGATCTTCAGCGGCTTGAGAGATGCAACACTTAGATAACCCATCAAGTGATTAATGTAGTCAGCCCGGTTGTCCTGGTTCGTCACAGATCCCCGCCGGGACGGTTCACTATACTTCCCAGCCTCCGCGATTGTTTGAATTTCCTTTAATCCGGAATCTCCACTGATGGGTTTTGCATCATCCCGAACCAGCTTCATTCCGTTGTAGTCCTTCGGGTTGTGACTGGCCGTGATTATTATTCCGCCGTCTGTTTTTAAGTGCGCGGTAGCAAAGTAGACCTCTTCAGTTCCGCATCGACCGATGTTAATCACGTCCACACCCGAATCGATCAATGAGCGTGTTAAGACATCACAAAGACCCCTGCTGGTTAGTCGTATGTCATAACCCACAACAACCACGGAAGGATTCAGATAGGTGGCGTAGGCACGGCCGATACGATAGGTGATTTCCTCATTAAGCTGATCAGGAATTCGACCACGAATATCATAGGCTTTAAAACAGGTTATTTCGTTGCTCATATAAAACAGGCTTAACCTTCACACTAATACAGGTTTGCGTAATTGTAATTGATAGCTTCTATAAAACCGGACACACTACCGCAGTCGAATCGTTTCCCTTGGAATTGATAGGCAATGACATTTCCCTGCTCTGCCTGACGCATGATGGCATCGGTAATCTGTATTTCGCCATTCTTTCCGGGGGGAGTCGTACGAATCAAATCAAATATATCGGGAGTGAGAATATAACGACCGATGATCGCGAAGTTAGTAGGCGCATCGGCCGGATCGGGTTTTTCTACCATGGCATTAACGCGATAGACTCTGTCTTCTTCCAGGACACCATCAATAATTCCGTACTTGTGGGTATCCTCTTTAGGCACTTCTTCAATGGCAACGATACTGCACTGATATTTCTTATAAAGGTTTACCATTTGCAACAACACGCCATCTCCTTCGGCAACACAGTAATCGTCTGCCAGAACGACCGCAAAAGTCTCATTTCCTATCAGAGTCTCGCCGGTGAGGATTGCGTGGCCGAGGCCCTTCATTTCTATCTGGCGAGTGTAAGAAAAAGTACAGTTAGCGATGAGTTCACGGATCTCTGCAAGAGCCGCTTCCTTGCCGGTACCGGCTATCTGGTGTTCCAACTCATAATTTATGTCAAAGTGGTCTTCCAGTGCCCGTTTGCCTCTCCCGGTAACTATAGCCATGCCGGTAATGCCAGCCGCCATTGCTTCCTCCACCCCATGTTGAATCAGTGGCTTATCCACCAGTGGTAACATTTCCTTAGGCATTGACTTGGTTACGGGTAAAAAGCGAGTGCCGTAACCCGCCGCCGGGAACAGACATTTTTTGATCTGGGCCATGTTTAATACTCTCTTAGTCTCTGCCTTGCTGAGTAATGTCGAATAATGCCATGTTAGCGTTAAAGTAAACTTGTGGTACTTCTCGAAGTCCCTGATTTAAGCTGCCACCAATTCTCGGTCAAATTTCCCCATCTAACTTTCAACGAGTGCGGTGTTAACTTAATCCTCTATCAACTATGCCAACAATATGCCAGTTTCAGCCAATGTGCAGTAGAGGAAACTACTGTTTGATTCGGCCGTAACTGTCTTCGAAGCGTACGATGTCGTCTTCACCCAGGTAATCACCCACTTGCACTTCAATAATTTCAACATTTTCACTTCCAGGATTCTCCAAGCGGTGCTTACAACCCAGCGGCAGAAATACTGATTCGTTTACCTTCAGAACAAGTATCTCATCATCCCGTGTGACTTTTGCCTCCCCCTGGACAACTGTCCAATGTTCGGCTCTATGATGGTGCATCTGTAGAGAAAGTGACTCACCTGGTTTAACTACTATGTGCTTAACCTGATAACCATCAGCAATAACCAGAGATTCATAAGAACCCCACGGGCGATATACCAAGTCATGATGCTGGCCTTCACTTCGGCTTTGGGTATCCAGACGTTCTACTATCTTCCTGACATGCTGCACCTGATCTTTTGCTGCCACTAATATTGCGTCCGAAGTCTCAATTATTACCGTGTCCTTGATTCCGACTGCCGCCACCAGGCGAGAGTCAGTTTGAATGTAACAGTTGCTCACATCCTGCAGATACACATCGCCACTGACAACATTATTCTGCTCGTCTTTGTCAGCGATATCCCATAACGCTGACCAGGCACCAAGGTCATTCCACTGGGCATCAAGTGGAACCACGGCGGCTTTGTCGGTTTTTTCCATTATCGCGTAATCAATGGAATCGCTTGGGCATTGTTTGAATAATGCTTCGGGAATGCGTAGGTAATCCGCATCTCGCTCAATCCCAGAAAAAGCCCTACGACAACAATCCAGGATTGCCGGCGCATGACTCTCAAGTTCATCGAGATAAGTCGACGCTTGAAACATAAACATGCCACTATTCCATAAATAATTATCCTCGGCGAGATATGCCTGGGCAGTTTCAAAATCAGGCTTCTCAACAAACTTCTCGACCATGAATCCTAGATCCTGATTCACTGACGTCCCTTTTTTGATATAACCGTAACCCGTTTCTGGGCTACCTGGCACTATTCCAAAAGTAACCAGCATACCACCCGCTGTAAGTTGCGCTCCGTCTTTTATCGCCTGATGTAGGGCTTTAAGATTAAGGATTACATGATCTGCAGGTAACACCAGGAGAATCGCTCCAGGTTCTGCCGCACCTGCCTCAATCGCCGCCATGGCAATTGCCGGTGCCGTGTTGCGACCAACTGGTTCCAGTAGGATAGTGGCGTCAACCTGTTCTATCTCCTGTAATTGTTCAGCCACCAGGAACCGATGATTTTCGTTGCAGATTACAATGGGGGCTGCGATCATTTCCAATCCTACCAGTCGGGTCAAAGTATTTTGAAATAGGGTTTCTTGTTGTTGCGGAAAACGGATGAATTGCTTGGGTAAAAGAGTCCGGGATTTTGGCCAGAGACGTGAACCAACTCCGCCCGCAAGAATAACTGGAACTATCATAAGATGCCTAACAAGGAAAATTTAACTCTTTGCCTAACCGATGAAAGTCAACTACCGCTTTTGCTTACTTCCTTTTTACTTGATTTTTTCTACTTACTGATAAAAAGGTAATTCAAAAATACAACCAGGCAAAGTTTATCAGACTTCCCTTTGAACTTCCTTTTAGTTCCATTTTAGACTTACTCTTTTGTTTGAAGAATGCACTGAGTTAGACAGTGAAGTATGAGGGTTCAATTCAAAATGACCCTCCAGGTTTCTGTTCCTAACCAAAAAAGATGGTTATTTCCAATTGATTTGGTTACGTAATTACTAGCCAGGGATTACCAGTAGGCCGATTTACAACAGACAAATAATTCACTCCTTTATAGCTAACCCATTTATATTTATATCGATTATTTCATACCATTTCGCTAATATCGCACACCTTGTATGGACGGCCACGCTAAATTCACTTTGAAAGAACTGTCATGACTACTATAGCTGAGAAAAATCCAGAATTTGTTCAACAGGGATCATACCAAACAGATGAGCTTTTGGAGTGCGGCTATGGCCGGCTTTTCGGCCCAGGTAATGCAAAATTACCTATCGGAAATATGCTGATGGTTGATCGAATTACTGATATCAGCAACGATGGCGGTATTTTTGGAAAAGGTCAAATTGTTGCTGAACTGGATATACACCCTGATTTGTGGTTTTTCGAGTGTCATTTCCCGGAAGATCCGGTAATGCCAGGATGCCTGGGTCTGGATGCAATGTGGCAACTAATAGGATTTTTTCTTGGCTGGCGCGGGAACCTGGGCAAAGGACGGGCATTGGGTTCAGGTCGCGTGAAATTCAAAGGCGAAATTCTGCCTGAAGCCAAAAAAGTCGTTTATGATATATCCATGAGTCGAGTAATAGAACGTAGACTGGTGATGGGAGTAGCTGATGGAACGCTTGCTGTGGATGGCACCATCATATACACAGCTAAGAGTTTAAAGGTTGGGTTATTCAGGCCCGACCAATTGTTTAAGTAACTGGTGGTCAGGGGATAGCCATGCAACGCGTAGTAGTAACTGGCATAGGAATTGTTTCCTGTTTGGGATCGAATAAAGAGGCCGTGGCCGATTCGTTGAAAAACGGCCGTAGTGGAATTCGATACAATGCAGAATATGAAGAGATCGGTATGCGCTCACATGTCTCAGGCTCAATCGATATTGATTATTCTGAACACATTGAGCGAAAAGTATTGAGATTTATGGGGGATGCTGCCGCCTATGGATATATTTCAATGGACGAAGCTATACGAGACGCTGATCTCACCGAAGATCAAGTTTCCAATCCTCGGGCTGGCATAATTATGGGTGCGGGTGGATCATCCACCAAAGACCAGGTCGAATCCGCGGATATATTGCGTAACCGTGGCCTGCGTAAAGTTGGCCCCTATCGTATAACCCGGGGGATGGGCAGTACCGTATCAGCCTGCCTTGCAACACCGTTTAAAATTAAGGGCGTCAACTACTCCATCTCTTCTGCTTGTGCTACCAGCGCCCATTGTATTGGTAACGCGGTAGAGCTCATTCAACTGGGAAAACAGGACGTGGTTTTTGCCGGAGGTGGGGAAGCCGAACATTGGACCTTGTCACATATGTTTGATGCCATGGGTGCACTTTCCACCAAATACAACGAAACGCCGGAAAAAGCGTCCCGCGCCTTTGATCAGGATCGCGACGGCTTTGTCATCGCCGGTGGCGGTGCAGTATTGGTTATTGAGTCGCTTGAGCATGCCCAGGCTCGAGGGGCAAAGATTTATGCCGAAATAACGGGTTATAGTGCCACATCGGATGGTTACGATATGGTCGCACCTTCTGGTGAAGGGGGCATACGAGCAATGCAAATGGCGATAGAAACCGCAACCAGGCCTGTCGACTACATTAACACCCATGGCACCAGCACACCCGCTGGTGACGTGTCTGAGCTAAAGGCTATTAAACATGTTTTTGGTGACAATGTGCCGGTTTTCAATTCAACCAAGTCACTCAGCGGTCACTCTCTTGGTGCTGCCGGCGCCCAAGAAGCCATCTATAGTTTACTGATGATGGAAAATAATTTTATTGCGGCGTCAGCCAACATTGATAACCTGGAGCCTGAGGCAGAAGGGATGCCTATTGCATTGACCCGGCAAGACGACGTCACATTGAATTGCGTAATGTCCAATAGTTTCGGTTTTGGTGGAACCAATGCCTGTTTGGTATTTGAGCGCCTCGAGTCATAGAATCCCTGGTGAATGATTTCGAGGTATCGAAATAAATTCTGATTCAAAACGGTCGGGGTAGTATGTCAAAATTGATTCGTTCTACAGTTGCAATACTAACGATAGTCTTATCGCTAATCCCCACTGCTACAGCTCAACTCACTCTGGGCAGCGGTAACAGCCTTTTCGGTGGTGACCGCCCACAACCACTTCCCATCGCCGAAGCCTTCCCTTTTTACGTCAGTATCGACAGCCCCAAAACATTGGCAGTACATTGGGAAATAGCCGAAGGTCATTACCTCTACCGACAACAATTCGGCTTCGCGCTGAAATATAAAAACCAAGCAGAATCTGAACCTGTAGTATTCGCGCTGCCAGACGGACTCAAAAAACAGGACCAGTTTTTCGGTGATATCGAGGCATACTACGAGGGTGTCACGGTCACCTTGAACCTGGATACCAGTCAACTTACAGAGGCTACCCTGGTAATTCAGTATCAAGGTTGTGCCGATTGGGGCTTCTGCTACCCACCGCAATTGACTGAATACCCGTTTAACCCCTGAATTGGCTACAACTGGATCTGGTCAGGTAAAGAAACCGGGTGAAATTTCGTTAAATTTCTGAGAAAATGCTCCTAAAATTAGCCAACTATCGCATTTTTGATTACTAAACTTTTCCCACTCAACCGTTCACAAGGAGAATCACAAAACCATTATGGCAAGCATTCTGGTCCTACATGGTCCTAATCTGAACCTTCTGGGAGACCGCGAGCCTCACATCTATGGATATGACACCCTTGACGACATCAATGGTCGTCTTGCTGTTTTGTGTGAAAGTAATGGTCATGAACTTCAAACGCTACAATCTAATGCTGAGCATGAACTGGTTGATCGGCTACATGCCGCCCGTAAAGACGGCACCCACTTCATCATCATTAATCCGGGCGCATTTACCCACACCAGCATAGCCTTGCTCGACGCATTCCTGGCTACTGCTATTCCTTTCATTGAGGTGCATCTTTCGAATCCGCATCGCAGGGAAGAATACCGGCATAAGTCTTTTCTCGCTGGAGCCGCTGTAGGAACAATTGTCGGCCTGGGTGCGCAAGGATATGAATTGGCGTTGCAGGCGGCATTTAAACAATTAGCAGAAACAAACTGAGTGTATTTACTCAACTGTTGATGAGATCTGTCTATGGACATTAGAAAAGTAAAAAAACTTATTGAGTTAATCGAAGCTTCCGACATCGCTGAAATCGAAATAAAAGAAGGAGAGGATGGCGTTCGGATCAGTCGATTTTCCTCAATGGCTCCTGCACCGGTAAATTATGCGGCGGCACCACCAGCTCCTGTCGTTGCTACTCCAGCGCCAATAACTAACGGTGAGCCAGTAACCAGTCCCGAACCAATCACTGCCGGCAATATCATTCGCTCTCCCATGGTGGGCACTTTTTACCGGTCTCCGTCTCCATCATCACCAGTTTTCGTTGAGGTCGGACAAAACGTAAAGCTGGGTGACGTACTCTGTGTTGTTGAAGCGATGAAAATGATGAATCAAATCGAATCGGATCACGGCGGAGTTATAGAAGCCATTCTTGTTGAAGATGGTGAGCCAGTTGAGTTTGATCAACCGCTGATGACTATTGTCTAGTTTACTGCTGTCAAGCCAGGAAAAATAAATCCATGCTCGATAAAGTGTTAATTGCCAATCGAGGCGAAATAGCTCTTCGCGTGCTGAGGGCCTGCAAAGAGTTAGGAATTAAAACTGTTGCGGTACATTCCAATGCTGATCTCGATTTGATGCATGTACGCCTTGCTGACGAATCCGTCTGTATAGGCCCATCCAGCCCAACCGACAGCTATCTTAATATTCCAGCAATTATTTCTGCCATGGAAGTCACCGATTCTGTTGCGGTGCACCCTGGTTACGGATTCCTTTCAGAGAATGCAGATTTCGCTGAGCAAGTTGAAAAAAGCGGATTCATCTTTATTGGCCCCCGCGCAGACACCATACGATTGATGGGCGACAAGGTATCCGCCATCGAAGTCATGATCAAGTCGGGAGTGCCAACTGTGCCGGGTTCCAATGGACCACTGGACAACAACAATGATCGCACCCTTTCATTGGCCAAGAAAATCGGCTATCCGGTAATCATAAAAGCGGCCGCAGGCGGGGGCGGGCGTGGCATGCGTGTAGTGCATGGTGAAGCGGCTTTGTTAAAGGCTGTTTACGTTACCCAGTCAGAAGCAAAGGCATTCTTTGGCAGCGGAGTTGTTTATCTGGAGAAATTTCTGGAGACACCCCGACACGTGGAAGTCCAGGTGATTGGCGATGGTAAAGGGAATGCCATTCATCTAGGTGATCGGGATTGTTCATTACAACGTCGCCACCAGAAAGTATTGGAGGAAGCGCCGGCACCCCATATACCTCAGGCGATAAGGGACGAAGTAGCACAGACCTGTGTTCAGGCTTGCATCGACATGAAATACAGAGGGGTAGGAACACTGGAGTTTCTTTATGAAAACGAACAATTCTATTTCATAGAAATGAACACCCGGGTGCAGGTTGAACATCCGGTAACTGAAATGGTCACCGGCATAGACATCGTTAAAGAACAACTGCTCATTGCCAGCGGCGAAGCTCTCTCTATCAAACAAGAAGATGTTCAGATTAACGGCCATGCCTTTGAATGTCGAATCAACGCCGAGGACCCGATAACCTTCCTACCTTGTCCCGGTCAAGTTAACTTGTTTCACGCACCAGGTGGTAACGGCATACGAGTTGATTCCCACTTGTACAGTGGATACAAAATCCCGCCTTTCTATGATTCGCTCATTGCAAAATTGATCAGCTTTGGTGACAATCGTGAACATGCACTGATCCGTATGCAAAATGCCCTGGATGAAATACTCATTGATGGAATCCGTTCAAACATTCCGTTACAAAGAGACTTGGTCCGAGATGCAGAATTCCAAAAAGGTGGAGTCAATATTCACTACCTGGAACAAAAACTTTCATCTTAGAGGATCTCTAGTTGAGGAACTTCTGAATAATTCCATGGCCTGGCAACAACTGCAATTCCCAGCTTCATCAAAAGACACTGATGAACTGGAACAAGTACTCTTAGATGCTGGCGCACAATCAGTTACGATTATAGACGCCGAAGATCAAGCCATTTTTCAAACAGAGCCAGGTGCAACTCCTTTATGGGATGCGGTGCTAATTTACAGTTTGTTTGAACTTGATTCGGACCTAACTGCCTTGATAAGTAGATTGAAAGAGCATTTAAAAGCCCCCTCAGAGCAGGAATTAACAGTTGAAATTCTCCAGGACCAGGAATGGGAAAAAGCCTGGATGGACAATTTTCATCCGATGCAATTCGGCAAACGCCTTTGGGTCTGTCCCCATTGGCAACCTCCACCTCACCCTGAGGCGATCAATGTCGTGCTTGACCCCGGCCTCGCCTTCGGCACCGGTACCCACGCCACCACGGCTCTCTGTCTGGAATGGCTGGAACAGGCGGACCTTGTTGGTAAGTACCTGATTGATTTCGGTTGTGGCTCAGGAATTCTCGCGATCGCGGCAGTTTTACTTGGCGCAAAACAGGTCGTGGCAATTGATAATGACCCTCAGGCTCTCGTTGCAACGGAATCAAATCGCGACAGTAACACTATTGATAAACTGCGACTGGGGTGTTATCTCCCTGATGAATATCCGCTAGCTAGCCCCCCACAAAGGGCCGACGTGCTCATTGCCAATATACTTGCAGACCCTCTTCAGCAACTGGCTGAGCAATTTGCCAAGCTGGTTGTTGCTGACGGATTCCTTGTGTTGTCTGGCATTCTGCCCGATCAGTCGGAAGCCCTGCTGCAAAGTTATGAACCGTGGTTTGCAATGGAAGAGCCGACTTTAAAGGACGGTTGGATCAGGCTTTGTGGAATCAGACGATATACTAATAAGTGTTCGAACAGTTAGAATTTGACCTACGCGCTATTAATACGGCTTAGGGTGTTGTAAAAACGAACATGGATGACCAAAAGATTGTCCTACTAGCGTAGTCACCAAAAGGCAAATCTGGCTAGTAAACTTTTCGATTTAAGAATCTGTTAATGGCTTTACACGTTACCCAATGTCCCAGCTGTGATTCTACCTTCAATACCAGTGCTCGATTGTTGGAAGCAGCGCATGGACTTGTGCGTTGTGGTGCCTGCCTGTCAGTGTTTGAGGCCAATGAGAACTACATTGACTCATTACCTCCAGCCTCTAATGATGAACTGGATCCTGGCGCAGACAATTCCGTTTTCATCAGCGGTCAGGAAGACTACTTCGATCCGGAGACGTTTCTTCAACGCAGTGAGTTATCAGACACCAGTGAAGATCAACCGCTCGACGATGAGCTATCGGCGGAAACCGTTGACGACAAAACAACAGATTCAGAAGATATTGAAAATGAAGAGATATGGACCATCACAGACCTGGAAGTGGAACATTGGGATACCAGCCACGAAGGAAATTATGCTTATGATGATGCAGAATTCGGGCAACCTGGTGAAAACACTTTTATTGAACTACCTGAAGCTGAAAAAGAGTCCGAAGAGACTGACTTAAGTTCAACAGCAGATTCAGCTGAGGCAGTCCCGATAACACCTCTTCAAGCGGTAAAATCGGAACCCACTCAACACGGAGTTGACCTCACCACTTTTCTTGTCCCAACTGATCAGGATACAAAATTCGAACTGAAAGAAACCTCTGAACCTCTGTTGGGCCCATCAAACAGTGATTTAGGTCAGGGGGAGTACACAGACAATAATATTAATCTCCTCTATGACAACCTGGCGTTTGTGCCCAAAGACGCGATCGGAATCACCCCTGACACTGAAGTGAACTCCTATAGAATTATCGATGCCGTTGAACAGGAATTGGCCATTCACCAATCCGAGAATACGGATATTACCGCCGAATCGGCGCCAGCGGTTGAGAGCAAGCAAGAAATACGAAAGCGGTTGGATACCACTGAGTTGAGCGACAGTGATGAGGAACTTGAATCACTGAGCAAAGAAAATCTTGCAGCCATCAGTAAGGTCGACAGCTCATTGGAGCTGGAACAAGCAAAACCCTTGGGTAGAATTAAACGAACTGTAGTACTCACTTTTGTCAGCCTTGTGTTGCTGTTAGGTCTGGCCGGACAATTTTTCTGGCAACGCTTGCCAATACTAAGCCTGGATCCGCAATTGAGACCCGGTTATGAACTGGTTTGTGGATTATTAAACTGCGAGTTGCCAGCGATTCAGGACTTGATCAATATCCAAACCGAAAATCTGGTAATACGCAGTCACCCTGAATTTGAAAACAGCCTCGTATTAACAGCCGTGTTTCGCAACATTGCCAGTTTTCAACAACCGTTTCCTATAATCGAGCTAAGCTTCACCGACCTGGACGGCCAACCAGTCGCATCCCGCGAATTTTACCCCGCTGAATATCTTTCGCCAGCACTAAGTGCCATTGCCAACATGCCGATAGGCGCTCCAGTCCAATTTTCAGTTGAACTAGTAGACCCGGGGGAAACGGCAGTCAATTATCATTTAGATTACAAACCCTTCCCACGCCCATTCTGATCGTTTCGTTTATTTTTACTTCCTTGTCGGCTTTATCCCGTTGTGCCAGCGGAGTATCATAAAGACCTAAAACAAAATTCAGAATCAAGAAATGCACCTGAAACCAATTAATATTGGTGAATTCTTAATAGAATGCCCACTCGCCCTCGCTCCTATGGCAGGGATTAGCGATACCCCATTCAGGGAAATTTGCAGCGCTCTGGGCGCAGGCCTGACCGTTTCAGAAATGCTCACAAGCAATGTCAGTCGCTGGGCTAAAGAAAAGAATCGTCTGCGCCAGATCAGGCCCGAAATCAATGGCCCCCAGATAATTCAGATAGCCGGCTCTGATCCTGGACTTATGTCTGAGGCTGCCATCTTGAACCAAGCAATGGGAGCTGACATTATCGATATCAATATGGGATGCCCGGCCAAAAAAGTATTACGCAAAGCCGCAGGTTCAGCCCTGTTAAAAGATCCGGTTCAAGTTGAAAAAATCCTGCTCGCCGTAGTGGCGGCGGTTGATATCCCAGTTTCTCTGAAGATTCGCACTGGCTGGTGTACTGAGTCCCGTAATGGAGTAGAAATTGCCAGACTGGCGGAGCAGACTGGCGTTCAGTTACTTTCGGTTCACGGACGAACCCGGCAATGCCGTTTTATGGGTAATGCGGAATATGACACCATTGCGGCAATCAAACAGGCGGTGCGGATACCCGTCATCGCCAATGGAGATGTTACGACGCCGGAAAAGGCTAAAACTGTTTTAGATTATACCGGGGCCGACGGACTGATGGTGGGTAGAGCCGCCCAAGGTCGGCCTTGGATATTTCAAGAAATCTATCACTATCTGACAACAGGCGATCGATTAGCTTACAAATCCATAGAAGAGGTATTCAAGATTATTAAATTACATCTTGAAAAAATACATTGCCTCTACGGCGATTTCAAGGGTGTTTTGTTTGCTCGTAAACATGTAAGCTCGTACATTAAAAATCTTCCAGACATTCTTGGAGTCGAGCTATTCGACTCACAACAGTTTAAGCAATCATTTAACCAGTGTAGTGCTCCACACGAACAGCTCAATATATTACGACGCTACTTCGAATGTCTGAATAATAACAACAACACGGAGATCGCTGCATGACGACCCAGGATGATGCCTCTTCCATTAGAACCGCTTTCCAGGACCTTAGCCGTGATGCTCCCAGTGACATATCACAAGGCACTCTTCGAGATGAAGTGCACCGATCCCTTGCCCGCTATTTCCAACAATTGGAAGAACAACCGGTTAGTGATCTTTATGAAATGGTAATTAGTGAAGTAGAAGCGCCCCTGTTTGATGTGGTTATGCGTTACGCCGATAACAACCAGAGCAAAGCCTCTATCATGCTCGGTTTGAACCGTGGTACGCTACGAAAAAAGTTAAAGCAATATGGATTATTGTAGTTAGTTAGCATGGGAAGATACTTTCAGGGACACTGACCTTCCCTCCCAAAAAATAGACTTGAAGTTTTTATGACATCAGATAAATCTGCTGCCGTGGGAAGGGCGCTGATCAGCGTTTCTGACAAAACCGGCATTGTTCAACTCGCAAAATCCCTCAACCAACTCAACATTGAAATTCTTTCGACCGGCGGCACTTACAAGTTGCTGAGATCTGAAAGTATCCCGGCCATTGAAATTTCAGACTACACCGGTTTTCCTGAAATGATGGATGGCCGGGTTAAAACCCTTCATCCCAAGATCCATGGAGGCATCCTGGCGCGACGGGATATAGATCAGGACGTCATGGCAGCACATGACATTCCGCCGATTGACCTGGTTGTAGTTAACCTTTATCCATTTGAAGCCACGGTGGCAAATCCAGACTGCGATCTGCCCACGGCGATAGAAAATATTGATATTGGCGGACCCACAATGCTTCGAGCAGCGGCTAAAAATAACGCCCATGTAGCTGTCGTAGTCGATCCGGCAGACTACGAAACACTGGTGTCACAGCTGCAACAAAATGATTCCTGCCTCGCAGACGAGTTTCGCTTTGATCTTGCGGTCAAGACATTCGAACACACTGCGGCTTACGAGGCGGCAATTGCCAATTACCTTGGCACTAAATTGCCCGCCAGTGACAGTGATGAGAATGCTGCTCGTTTTCCTCGAACCTTTACCAGCCAGTTTATCAAGCAACAGGCCATGCGTTATGGAGAAAATCCCCATCAGCAGGCGGCCTTTTATATTGAGAAAAATCTTGATGAAGCGAGTATCAGTACAGCTGTTCAACTCCAGGGTAAAGCGCTGTCCTATAATAACATTGCAGACACCGATGCCGCCCTTGAGTGTGTCAAGTCCTTTACCAAACCAGCCTGTGTAATTGTTAAACACGCCAATCCTTGCGGAGTAGCCATAGCGGATTCCATCCTGACGGCTTACGAACAGGCATTTCAAACAGATCCCACTTCTGCCTTTGGCGGAATAATTGCATTTAATCGTGAACTGGATGGTGAGACCGCGCAAAAAATAGTTGATCAGCAATTCACCGAAGTAATCATTGCTCCTTCGGTTACAGAACAGGCGTTACAAATTACCTCAAAGAAAAAAAATGTGCGAGTTCTTTCCTGTGGTGTATTACCTGAAACAATGGCTGCAGGATGGGATTTCAAACGGGTTAACGGGGGCTTGCTGATCCAGGATCGAGATATAAAAACAGTTGCCACCGCTGAATTGAAAGTTGTGACTCAACGCCAGCCCAGCGAAGACGAATTACGTGACCTCCAGTTTGCCTGGATTGTGGCCAAATTCGTCAAATCCAATGCGATAGTCTATTGCCGAAACAACCAGACTATAGGTGTAGGCGCGGGACAGATGAGCCGCGTCTATAGTGCCAGGATTGCCGGAATAAAGGCCGCTGACGAAAACCTGCAAGTTAAAGGATCGGTAATGGCTTCTGACGCCTTTTTCCCATTTCGCGACGGCATCGACGCGGCGGCTAAGGATGGAATAACTGCCGTTATCCAGCCTGGAGGATCCATGCGAGATGACGAGGTTATTGCTGCAGCCGATGAACATGGAATCGCCATGGTATTCACCGGCGTACGACACTTTCGTCACTAGATAAAGAGTTTTCAAAGGGGGCAGCTGAGTGAAAGTGTTGATATTAGGCAGTGGCGGTAGAGAACATGCCCTGGCCTGGAAAGCAGCCCAATCTACCGAAGTAGACCAGGTTTATGTTGCTCCGGGCAATGCTGGCACCCATCTCGAACCTAAGGTCGAAAATATCGCTATCGACACCATGGACTTCGACGGACTGGTAAAGTTCGCCAAGGAAAAAGCAATCGCCCTGACCATTGTGGGACCTGAGGCTCCATTGGTGGCCGGTGTGGTGGACTTTTTTACTGCCGCGGGCTTGGCATGTTTTGGTCCGTCAAAAAATGCTTCACAACTCGAGGGATCCAAAGCGTTTACCAAGGATTTTCTTACCCGTCACCGTATCCCAACTTCTGCTTACCAGACTTTTGAAATCGAAGCAGAGGCCATTACTTATATACAACAGCGTGGTACTCCAATTGTCATCAAGGCTGATGGGCTTGCGGCTGGCAAAGGTGTGATCATCGCCAACACTGAAGACGTAGCTATCGCGACCATTAAAGACATGTTGTCCGGTAATCGGTTTGGCAAAGCCGGTCACCGAGTCGTAATCGAAGATTTTATGGATGGGGAGGAAGCCAGTTTTATTGCAATGGTAGATGGAGTCAACGTGTTACCCATGGCGACTTCCCAAGACCACAAAGCCAGAGACAATGGCGACCAGGGGCCTAACACGGGGGGCATGGGGGCCTATTCTCCAGCACCTGTGGTAACTGACGAAATATATGATCGTATTATGGAACTGGTTATTTTACCCACAGTGAAAGGGATGGCCGCCGATGGCAATTCCTACACTGGTTTTCTGTATGCGGGGCTGATGATTTCTCCTCAGGGGAATGTTGATGTCGTTGAATTTAACTGCCGGTTTGGTGACCCTGAGGCCCAACCAATCATGATGCGCTTACAGTCAGACCTGGTCAGCCTGTGTCTTGCAGCGCTGGATCAAAAGCTCGATTCTGCCAGCGCCAGTTGGGATCCTCGATCAGCGTTGGGTGTAGTACTTGCCAGCGGTGGGTACCCAGATGCCTATGATATAGGCACTCCCATCAGTGGTCTTGATCAAACCGATGACATAGATCATAAAGTGTTCCATGCTGGAACCCGAATTGATGATGACCGGGTAGTTACCAATGGTGGCAGGGTTGTATGTGCCACAGCACTGGGTAATACCGTGACAGAAGCGCAGCTAAAAGCCTATAAAGTGGTCAATAACATCACCTGGGACAAGGTTTACTTCAGAACAGACATTGGTTATCGTGCCATTGAAAGAGAAAAAGACAGCTGAAAACTTTCCTACTAGTTTCAGCCAATACGATTCAGCGAAAAAGATTAAGCCTTACTTAATCAGGTCCCCGGTAAGAAATGAACCAACAAACCAGTCTAAGCCCTATTGATAAACTGATTACCCAGTTTGATCAGGCGCTGCGTACGCTTTCACCTGGAAGCAGTCAGCCACGACGTGTAACTCCAGCAGAAACCGAGCCCGAACAGTCTATGGAAGATGCAGAAAGGCAACTTGCAGCCTCGCTGATGAGAATCAATCATACTGGGGAAGTTTGCGCCCAGGCTTTGTATCAGGGTCAAGCAGCAACGGCCAAACTGGCTGATGTCAGATCGGCTATGGAAAATGCGGCGAGCGAGGAAGTTGACCACCTGGCATGGTGTGAACAACGCCTGGCAGAACTCGATAGCCACACCAGTGTTCTGAACCCCTTGTGGTATGCCATGTCCTTTGGACTCGGCGCGGCCGCAGGTCTGGCTGGCGACAAATGGAGCCTGGGTTTTGTGGCGGAAACGGAACAACAGGTATGCGAACACCTGGAAGATCATTTGAACAAACTACCTAAATCCGATATCAAGAGTAAGGTGATAGTGGAGCAGATGATTATTGACGAACGCTCCCATGGCGAAACCGCCAAAGCAGCCGGGGGTGCTGAACTACCATTGCCGGTTAAGCGTCTTATGGCTGGCATGGCGGAGCTGATGAAGAAAACAGTCTACCGAATCTGACCTTATTACCTTTAAGCCTGCGCTTCTACCAATTCATAATCATGGGTGACTTTTACCCCTGCCTTAGCCAGCATAATAGTCGCCGAACAGTATTTTTCCGCCGAAAGATCTATTGCCCTTTCCACGTGTTTTACGCTCAGATCATTACCGGCTAACTTGAAATGAATGTGGATCGATTCAAACACAGCTGGAATTGCATCGACTCTTTCACCAGTTACTTCAGCCTCACAATAGGTGACAGACTGCCGTGCTTTCTTCAATATACTCACCACATCAAATGTAGAACAACCACCGACACTCAATAACATCATCTCCATCGGGCGGACACCAATATTACGTCCGCCGCTTTGTTCTGGACCATCCATCACTACAGTGTGCCCACTACCGGATTCTCCCAGTAGCATTGCATTTTCCAACCAGCGAATTTTGGCTTTCATGACATTCTCTTGATTTATTGATGAATAATAGCCGGTCCACGTCTCTCTTCGTTATAGAGCAGGCGCGCAAGATTAACATACACCGATCTTGCCCACTACCTGCTCCCGATCCTGGTCGCCGAGTACTTGTTGATTTTTGGCCTATTTCACTACGAAGAAATTTCGTAGCCTGCCGATCTATAGGACATCGAGATAAAGCCAGAGTGCTATACCTTGAAGTCCCGCCGTCGAATTGGCAGGAAACTTAACAAATATCATAGGATTCGTGAGTTCGCTAATAGTTAGAAAGATTAAAAGAGCCCCTGAAAGTCCTTGAATAACCGAGAAAGGCTACAGAGAATTTGTCTCTCAGGCTTGCAATAAGCAGTCAATACGGAGGTCTGCCCCATGGCATTAATGGCAATTACACCCCACATTGAGGACGTAGATAACTTCCTCTCCCATTGCCACCGAAAGCGTTACCCCAACCGGGCAACAATAATTTATGAGGGTGACAGTAGTGACACCCTCTACTACATAGTCAATGGCTCAGTATCTGTCGTTCTTGAAGACAATGATGGCAAAGAAGTTGTCATTACCTACCTCAACGCTGGAGACTTCTTCGGTGAAATGGGGCTATTCGAGTCTGCTCCGGAGCGCAGTGCCTGGTGTCGGGCTCGGGCAGCCTGTGAAATTGCAGAAATCAGCTATACCAATTTCAACAACTACAGTCGCTCCCACCCGGAGATCTTATTTACGATCGGTCGTCAAATGGCCACCCGTCTGCGTAATACCACACGCAAAGTGGGAGATCTGGCATTCTTCGATGTCACCGGCCGTATCGCACGGGCTCTGATTGATCTGTCTGCACAACCCGATGCTATGACTCACCCTGACGGTATGCAGATCAAAATTACCCGTCAAGAGATAGGTAGGATAGTCAACTGCTCCCGTGAAATGGCTGGTCGGGTTTTAAAGATTTTGGAAGAGCAGGATCTGATTAGTGTTTCAGGAAAGACCATAGTGGTTCACGGCACCCGCTAAAAAAACTGAGGCCCCTGGCCGCGATTTTTAGTTCTTTCAGTCTCACATTAATCTTTCAAATCCTGCGTCGTTGCTATCCTCACTGAGAACTCAAAGCGTTGGTCTTTCGTCCTGGGTGCTACAAAACCACCGGAATGACCAGCAACATTACCCAGACGAAAACTACCAGTAGCAGGCTGATAAAAACGGCGGCAGAGCCTGCGTCTTTTGCCGCCTTAGTAAACTCATTGTAATCATTTCCCCAGCGATCCACAGCGCTTTCCACAGCTGAATTCAATAGCTCTACAATCAACACTAGAAACAACGGACCTATCAACAACACCCGTTCGGTGTTCGATTCTCCCAACCACAAGGCAACCGGGACCAATATTAGAAATCCAAGTATCTCCTGCTGGAATGCAGCCTCTGTTTTAAAAGTCGCCCTCAGGCCAACTACAGAATGCCTGAAAGCGGGTCCAAAACGTCTGAATCCTGACTTAGGCGAGGGTTTAGCCGAAACGGTTTTGGTTTCATCCATTACCGAATACCAGTTCTGCGAGCTTCTCGCCAGGTTTATCTGCTCGCATAAAAGTTTCTCCAATCAGGTAACCAAAGACACCATGTTCCTGCATTGCTGTAATATCATCTCTGCTGTTAATCCCACTTTCCGTTATCACCAATGTGTCTTCGGGTATCAATGACAGCAATCGATAGGTGGTATTCAAATCAGTACGAAAGCTGTGCAAATCACGATTGTTTATACCTATAAAATGGGTTCCCAATTCAACACCAATTTCCAGTTCTCTTTCATTATGAACCTCGACAAGAACGTCCATGCCTAATCCCTGAGCGCAGCCAGACAAGTCAACAAGTTGTTGTTTTTCTATAGCAGCAACGATAAGCAGAATACAATCGGCGCCCAGCCATCTTGATTCAGTAATCTGGTAGGGATCTACCATGAAGTCCTTGCGTAAGACCGGAAGAGAACAAGACTCCCTGGCCTGCCGCAGGTGGTCGTTACTTCCCTGGAAAAATTTCTCGTCGGTTAACACCGACAGGCAGGTGGCGCCGGCCGCCGCATAATCGCTGGCCAGGAATGCCGGATCAAAATCCTCACGAATCAAACCTTTGGAAGGTGAAGCCTTCTTAATTTCAGCGATCACTGTCGGTAACTGCTTAGTTAGTCTAATTTGCAGTGATTCTACAAACGGACGTATTTCTGGTCGATCTGGCAATTCAGCTTCAAGCTGTGCCAGGGAATAGTTAGCCTTGCCGGCGCTTACCTCTCGATGTTTTTGTAACACTATCTGTTGAAGAATCGTGGCATTACTCACTGCGTATGTCCTGTCTTCCTTTTATGCATATTCCTGGGTAAACCTGGATAATTCGTCAAGCTTTTCAATTGCCGACCCGCTTCTCAAAATCTCCCTCGCCTGCTGAACACCCCCGCCAAGATCATCACTCAGATTGGCAGCATAAATGGCAGCTCCGGCATTTAAAGCTACGATATCGCCGGCTGGTATATTGCTGTAATTGAGAGCCCCGCGGAGCATAACGAGACTTTCTTCTGCACTATCAATCTGCAACATGGCGTAGTCATCATATAGCTCCATGCCAAAATCCCCAGGTGAGATCTGATAATTGCTGATAACGCCGTCTCGTAATTCCCCAACTTCGGTGGTGGCTGAAATACTGATTTCATCCAATCCGTCATCAGCTGATACTACCAATACGTGGTTACTACCCAATTGCTTGAGTACCTGCAGAATTGCTGGTATCCACTCGACACCAAAAACTCCTATAACCTGGTTTGGCGCCCCAGCCGGATTGGTCAGTGGACCCAGTAGATTAAATATTGTGCGAACTCCAATTTCCTTACGTGCGGTAATAACATGCTTCATAGCACTATGGTGACTGGGCGCAAACATGAATCCAACCCCGACCTGTTCGATAGTCTCAGCTACCTGTTGCGGAGTAAGTGCAAGATTTACCCCTGCCGCTTCTAATACATCTGCGCTGCCGCTTTTACTGGTTGCACCTCGATTGCCGTGCTTGGCCACTCGTGCTCCAGCGCAAGCTGCAACCAGCGCAGCCGCGGTAGAGACATTGAATTTGTTGGAACCACTGCCTCCGGTACCGCAGGTATCAACCAGGTGCTCGTGGGAGTTCAATTTCACCGGGGTGGAAAGCTCGCGCATGACTATGGCGCCGCCAAGCAGTTCGTCAATCTGTACGCCTTTCATCTGTAGCCCGACTAGAAATGCAGCGTTCTGAGCATCCGTGGTTTTCCCTGACATGATGTCATGCATAACCAGGGTCATTTGGTCAGCAGACAGATGTTGGTTGGTTGTCACTTGTTTGATTGCAGCCCTGATATCCATGGTCAGGCCTTGCTGGTCATTAGAAAATTATTCAATAGTTGATGCCCATGCTCACTCAATATTGATTCAGGATGAAACTGTACACCCTCCACGGCCTTTTCAAGATGACGTACGCCCATTATCTCCTCCAGGTTGCCCTTTTCATCTTCTGTCCAGGCGGTCACTTCCAGGCAGTCAGGTAGCGTGGATTGATCAATTACCAGGGAATGATAACGTGTTGCGGTAAATGGATTCGTCAATCCCTGCAAAACGCCTTTGTCATTGTGATGAATCGCTGAAAGCTTTCCATGCATTACCTTGCCGGCTCTGACAATATCCCCGCCATATGCCTGACCAATACTCTGGTGTCCAAGGCAAATACCCAGTATGGGTACACGACCGCTAAATTGTTTAATAACGTCTATTGATATTCCGGCTTCGTTGGGAGTGCAAGGCCCAGGAGATATCACTATATGGGCTGGATCGAGTTTCTCAATCTCGTCGATACCGATGGCATCATTTCGATACACTTTTATATCCGCCCCCAGTTCCCCAAGGTATTGAACGATGTTATAGGTAAACGAATCATAGTTATCGATCATTAACAACATAAGATCCTCGTCCCGCCTCAGGAATTAATTTCCAGGTTATTCTGTGCCAACGCTACCGCATTAATGATAGCCCTGGCCTTGTTAAGTGTTTCTTCCCATTCAGAGCTTGGAATAGAGTCAGCGACGATCCCCGCACCGGCCTGAACATAGAGTGTGCCCTGTTTAATCACCGCCGTACGAATTGCGATCGCCATATCCATATTACCGTTCCAGGCCAGGTAACCCATTGCCCCACCATAGATTCCACGCTTTACAGGTTCAAGTTCATCAATGATTTCCATTGCTCTGACTTTCGGTGCGCCACTTAAAGTCCCGACTGGCAAGGTTGCTTTGAGTACATCAAGTGCAGACTTATCTTCACACATTTCACTTTCGACAATCGAAGCGATGTGCATTACATGCGAATAACGCTCAACAAACATTTTTCTTGGCACCGTAACCGTTCCGATTTTTGAAACCTTACCGGAATCATTTCGACTCAGGTCAATCAGCATCAGGTGTTCTGCAATTTCCTTTTCATCAGCCAGAAGTTCTTGTTCAAGCTGCAAATCTTCCTGTTCGGTTTTGCCGCGCTTACGTGTGCCTGCCAGGGGTCTTACTGTAATATGACCTGCTTCAACTCGCGCCAGAATTTCCGGTGAGGCACTGACCACCTGGTGATCTTCCAGTTCGAAATAAACCATGTAGGGAGAAGGATTAAGATGTCTCAAAGCACGATACACATTCAGTGCTTCCCCTTCGTAGGGAACCGACATCCGCTGTGATAGCACTACCTGCATAACATCGCCAGCTACTATGTATTCCTTTATACATTCAACTGCTTTTTCAAACTTGTCTTGGGCAAAACCGTATTCGAAATCACTAGCAGTAACCGGCTGAGTTGAATTTGAACGTGGCAATGAAGTGGGTTCGCCAAGTGCCGCTTCTAACTCATTGAGACGCGCCTGGGCTTTATCAAACGCATCGTCTTCCGCTGGATCCACATTTACCGTAAGGGAAATAGTCCCTTTTAAGTTGTCAAAGACTACAAACTCTTCAGACACCATCAATAATATGTCAGCACTGTCGATTACGTCGTCGGTTTTTGCCGGTCCAATTACTGGCTCGACATACCGTACTGTGTCATAACAAAAATAGCCTACCAGACCACCACAAAAACGTTGTTGGTCATCCTGGTTGGCTACATTGAATCTAGATTGGAATTGGGCTACAAACTCAAAAGGGTCTTCAGCGCGAGCTTCTTCTACTACTTTGCCATCCGTCTCGACGGTGATCCGGGTCCCGATTACCCTCAATACCGTCCGGCAAGGCAATCCGATAATTGAATAGCGTCCCCATTTCTCACCGCCCTGAACCGATTCGAACAAATAACTGTAAACTCCTTTTCCCAGTTTCAGGTAAGTACTCAGGGGAGTTTCCGTATCAGCTAATACTTCTCGCACAACGGGTATACGGTTATAACCTTGCTGGGCCAGCTGATTGAAACTTTGCTTGTTCATTTCAATGATTGATTAGAGTATGACCCAGTTCGGCTCGCATCGCAGTTATAGTTTCGTGATAGTCCTTGCTATTAAAAATGGCTGAACCGGCGACAAACATATCAGCCCCGGCTTCAGCTATCTCAGCAATATTATCCAGGGTTACGCCACCATCAACTTCTAGCCTGATGGAATAGCCACTATTGTCTATAATATTGCGAACCTGTTTCAGCTTACTAAGCGTGGAAGGTATAAATTGCTGACCACCAAATCCGGGATTCACTGACATCAGTAATATGATATCGATCTTGTCTATCAAATAACGAAGGCATTCAACACTGCTACCTGGATTAAAAGCTAATCCGGCTTTACAGCCCTGATCTCTTATCAGTTGCAGTGAGCGATCAACGTGATTGCTAGCTTCGGGATGAAAGCTGATGAAACTGGCGCCAGATTTAGCGAAATCCAGAATTAACTGATCTACCGGACTAACCATCAAGTGCACATCAATCGGTGCCGTGATTTTAAAATCACGCAATGCCTTGCAAACCATCGGACCTATGGTGAGGTTAGGAACATAGTGATTATCCATAACATCAAAGTGGACAACATCAGCACCTGCCTCCAGTACCGCATTAACTTCTTCTCCCAATCTGGCAAAATCTGCACTGAGTATTGAGGGAGCTAAAAGATAGTCGTTCATCAATAATATCCAGTTATCACGAAATCAGGTTGAAAAATAACAGTGGTTCAAGAGGACTACTTGCCAACATGCCAATCAACGGCACCCCCACAATCTCCGCGGTATTTTACAGAGTTTGAGATAAGAAGTATTGCCCAAAAACTGACCTGAAGGAGTGCTGACAAATCAGACGCGAATTTTACGTTTGCCGCACAGAATTTCGTAGGCATTACGAATAGAAGCAAATTGTTTCTGGGCCGATCTAAGCGCCTCTTCCGACAGATTCTGCGGGTTCAGTTTGTCCGGGTGGTGGCGGGACACCAGGCGACGGTAGGCGCGTTTGATTGCTTCGCCATTAACTCCCGGGGCCAATTGCAGGGTGTCATAGGCTTCACTGATGCTAGACCAGTTAGAGCCAGACCCACTCAGACAGAATTTTCTGGATTGGTTACAGACTTCCTGAAACTCAATTTTGTCATAACCAAAGACGTCGGCTACGTCCCGGAGAAATACTTTTTTTGGTAAACCCATACCACCATAAACGCAGGCAGCCTGGCATTGAATTTTCATGAACAGGTAAGCCAGTTCACTTCGACGACCGATGTGTCGCACCATCTTTTTTAGTACCGGAGTGACATCAGTAGCCCAATGCTTACCTTGATTAAAATCATCGATGGCCTTTCCCCTGGCTATCCCATCAAGACCTAACAAATTCATGATCAAGATGGCGTAACCAATCTCCTCGCTGGTTACCCGGCCGTCCAGTTTTGCCACTTTTCCCAGAACCATGAACATGGCTCGATTAACAAACTCTTCAGCCCTGCCTCCGTTTGGAACGGACACATCCAGATCACTACCGTTTAACCTGGCAGCAACCACCTGCTTGTAAGGGGTGTTCAAAAACTGATATAGCATGGATCACTCCGCAGAGTCCTTGCCTACTATATCGTTAACTTCCCGTAATCTTTCAGGTGTACCAATGTCCATCCACACTCCATGGTAGGCTTCTCCACCCACCTTGTTCTGCTCCATTGCCTCCCTTAACAACGGCACCAGTGGCCTTGGTTGAATGGGAAAGCCATTGAACAGATTTTTGTGCAATACACTGATACCGCTGAAAGTAAGGCGCTGATCACCATTGGTTTGAATTTCGTGAACAGCATTTTCTTGATCCAGGTAAAAATCACCGTATGGATTGTGTTCGGTGTTCTCTACCAAAACCAGATGGGCCAGGCAAGCTTCTCCATTGATTGGTTTAAGCGAGTGGAAGGGAAAATCCGTCCAGACATCTGCATTCACCACGATAAAGCTGTCTTCCGCCAGAAATGGTAATGCCTTAATTATCCCCCCTGCTGTTTCCAGCCTGATAGGCTCCTCGGAATAATTGATGTTTACGCCGTATTTCGAGCCATTACCAAGCAAGTCAACAATCTGATCACCAAGATAGTGATGATTGATAACCAGTTGATCAATTCCAGCTTGGGCCAGTCGCTCAATCTGGTGCTCAATGAGGGTTTTGTCACCAACCTGTAACAGAGGCTTGGGTAGCTTTGCGGTCAATGGCTGCATGCGCTTTCCTAGCCCAGCCGCCAATATCATTGCGCGCATAATTCTCCTGCAGGTAACTTATCGATTGCTTTCGGAAGTATTCGTAGCTTATACCAGTTCAAGAATTCGGTTAGTTCCGGATAGTCAGCTGCAACCGTTATAAAGTAGCGAATAACCTGAGGAATATAGGCCAAAAACTGGGGTTTGTTATCCCTGATACACAGCCTTGCAAAGATACCCATTACCTTTAGATTTCTTTGCAACCCCATCAGGTCAAAATCTCGGAAGAATTTAACTGCATCGATATCTTTGATTACGCCAGATTCTTCGGCACGGTCAAGATAATACAAACCCATGACCTGCACATAGGGTTCAGGCCAACTGATATAACAATCTCTTAACAAGGAAACCAGATCATAGGTATAAGGCCCTGCTACGGCGTCCTGAAAATCGATCACGCCGGGAATCTGACCAGCCTTTTTTTGCGCATTCAATGGAATCATGAGATTACGTGAATGATAATCTCGATGTACTGCCACCTGGGGTTGGGCCAGTGCCTGTTCAGCCAGAAAATCAAAACTATCGGCAATAAGTTTCTCTTCATCATCACTCAATGACAACTGCAGAAACTTGTCGCAGAACCAGTCTTGAAACAGCGTCATTTCCTCTTGCAGCATATAGAGATCAAAGGTGGGAAAGTTGGTTCGATCGACATTTTTCTGCAGGCTGATGAGGGCATCTATGGCTTGCTTGTACAGTTGATCAATTTTATCTGGCGCATCGTAACTGGCTTGCAGTGCCTCTAGGTACAGTTGATCACCAAAATCCTCCTGCAACATGAAACCCCGTTGAAAATCTAGGCGATAGACGATAGGGGTTGCGACTCCTGCTGCTCGAAATGCATCGGCAATGCGTACAAAAGTATTGATATCTTCTGTTTCTGGTGGCGAATCCACGACGATGTAACTGCATGCAGGTAGCACGGCGCGGTAGTAGGTTCTGAAACTGGCATCTCCACTTAAATGTTGTAAAGTAACCGCTATATTAGGCTTACCCAGCATTAATGCTACTTCCTGGTTTACCCATTCGCCTAATTCAGCTTTCCTGTTATCCATGATCGACCTGTAATCTAACAATATTAACCGATATTGTTTCTACTCATAGTTTCTATTGATAGTTTCTTTTGCGAGTTTCTATTAATAGAACCCTGCAATTATCTCGCTGATTTTTGCTGTTTACAAAGCGGCGAAATACTATCACAGTACGATTGTTTTAATGGGCAAAACGAACAATGATTACCTGGCTTTGCAATCAAACAGCAATGAATTATTATGCTTTGTCCTGTTTTTCTAACCAGGTCAAAACGAGCTGTTAATTCGGCTAACCAGACAAAATAACAGCGACCCTAAGGCAGTAATCGGACCTGAACACAACTATTTTAAGATTTCACTGAATATGCAGTTTAACAAGCGCGCTCTTTGCACAAGCATTTCTTTGATTCTGTCAGCAGGACTTCTGGCAATCCAGCCGTTGAAACAAGCCCACGGTCAAACCGGACTTTACAGTTGCCGACCCAACGATGCCGGCGATGGCTGGAACTGTGTAACAACCGACCCAGCAAGTCAGGGCCAGCCGTTGACAAATGATCGCTTTATCGGAAGCGATAACGACCTATTTAGCGATAACCCCGACTTTGCCCAAGGATTGCCAGGCACACCTGCGCCATCGGAAGCTAACGCAACAAGCCCGGTAGTGCTCAGGAGAACAGCCAGCGACATGGACTGGATAAGCCGGGAGCAGCTTAGTGCCGAGGAGCAGGCGAATATTCCCGGCAATTGCTGCGGTGCATTTATTGAGCCCCAGCGAGTGGGTATAGATACCGATGCAGATCCGGCAACATCGGATACGGTGTTTCAAACCTCGTCCCAAACAGCATTAGAAAGCTTTGCCGATGGTACGATTATGGTGAATGGGCAAATTACTGTACAACAGGGCAACCGTACCGTGAGCAATACCCAGGAAACAACCATCAACGGTGAAACTGGCACGGTGCTAATGGAAGGAGACGTGGAATTTCGCGAGCCTGGCGTATTGTTGCGAGGCAGTTCTGCCTTCATTGACCAGGAAACAGGAAATAATCGTTTAGAAAATGCCAGGTATGTACTTCATGATTACGGTATTCACGGCAGTGCCCAGAGCCTGGTATATACTTCGGAGACAAACTTCCTCACCATCGTTAATGGCGAATTCAGCCGCTGCGAGCCAGACTCAAATTTCTGGCGAATTAGTGCCAAGAGCATTTTGCTTGATCAGACAGTCGGGCGAGGATATGCCCGGGGAGCTAGTCTTCGAATTAAGAACATCCCGGTTTTTTATTACCCATTCACTTTGACCTTTCCATTGGGAGACGAAAGACTTTCTGGTTTTCTTGCTCCCAGTTCCGGCTCGACTAGAGACGGTGGATTCGACTTCGAATTACCTTACTATTTCAACTTAGCACCCCATTATGATGCCACCCTGTCACCCAGACTTATTTCCGACCGCGGCGTATTGGTTAATGCCGAAGCCCGTTATTTGGCGAATTGGTCAATGAACACGGTGAATTTATCCCACCTGGCAGGTGACAAAAAATTCGAGCTGACCCCAGGCGGTCTACCCACCGTAGAATCCCCGCCAAAAGAGGATCGTTGGTTTTTGGGTTATGAACATTTTGGTGTCCTTACAGACAACTGGTCAAGTACAGTCGACTACAATGTGGTCAGCGACAGTGATTATTTCGAAGACCTGGGCAGCAGCGGACTCAACGTAGCCAGCCGAACTCACCTGAACCGACAAGGCCGTATAGAATATCGCAACGATTTGTTTCAAGCCGGGGTGAATGTACAAAGAATCGATATCCTCGACCCACTGTTCAACGACCTGGTTTCCAGGGTCGATTTGAACAAGCCGTTTGACCGTCTACCACAACTGGAAATTGGCACTGATTTTCCTCTACTGGGGAACTTACGGTTTGGTTTGCAAGGTGAATTCACCTCCTTTGACCGGAACCTGAAGGAAAACTTATTGTCCCAGGATCAAATTCAGAGCGGCGCTCTGGTTAATGGCATGCGCGTTAATCTTGAGCCGGAACTGACCTGGAATTTCGAGGCACCGGGCTGGTTTGTAAAACCTACTGTCAAATACAAGCATGTTTCCTATGATCTCGAAAACCAGGCTCAAGCAACGACCGAGGATCCGGATATTGGTGTGGGAGTTTATAGTCTTGACGCAGGTCTGATATTTGACCGAGCGATGGGATTATCGGGAGGTGGCTTTACCCAGACACTTGAGCCACGACTTTATTACCTTAATACCGAGTACGAAGACCAAAGCTTGCTCCCGCTCTTCGATACATCAGAATACAATTTCAGCTTTAATCAACTGTTCCGTGACGATAGGTTCAGTGGAGGTGATCGAATCGGAGATGCTGACCAACTCACTGCCGCTATCACAAGTCGCGTTTTGGATCCCCAGGGCCGTGAACGTGCTCGGGTCAGTATTGGCCAGATCACTTACTTTGAAGACAGATTGGTAAATCTCAGTAATCCACTACAGACATGGATACCAAAATCGTCACCATCGAGTTCAACCTCGGCACTGGTAGGTGAATTCAGTTATTCGTTCAGTGACAAATGGCAACTTTACGCCGATGTCCAATGGAACGAAGATCAGCAAAAAATTGATGAAGGCAGCTTCCAATTTCATTTTCAATCCGACAATAACCTGATACTAAATGTGGCTTATCGTTACCAGGACATACTTACCCTTCCCCCTTATCTACTTAGTCCTGCCATAGATACCCGCATTAAACAAACCGATGTTTCTGCCGTCTGGCCATTGAACAATAACTGGCGTCTACTTGGCCGCTGGAATTATGATCACAGCAATTCAAGGAACCTGGAGTCCTTTGCCGGTGTCGAATTCAGTAACTGTTGTGCAACAATTCGGCTGATAGCCAGGGAATGGGTACGACAGCACGAATTATTTCAACCGACTCTCGATTCAAATCGAGGGGTATTTTTCCAATTCACCTTAAATGGTCTGGGAAATATCACTGGAGGCGGGCTGAGTAACCTGTTAAATGATAGTATTATAGGATTCAGAGACCCTTATTAAGTTAAGCAGATACAAAATGAACATGCACAGTAACACTACAATATACCGGTTTATGGGCTTTGCTAAAGTTAGTCTACTGGCATTTTTGCTGTTGAGTTTGCCGTCCCAGGCCCAACGGATCAGCCTGGATAAAATTATTGCTATTGTTGACGAGGACGTCATATTACAAAGCGATCTGGATCGGCGCATAACCGATGTGCTCAGACAGGCCGAACTTGACGAGCGGCCAATACCGCCAATGGAGGAAGTGAGGAAGCAGATAATGGAGACCTTGGTCCTGGAAAATTTGCAGATGCAAATGGCCAATAGAACCAGCATCCGTTTTGATGATGACTCGCTAAACAGGGTAATGGCTTCTATGGCTGACCGGAGCAATTTGAGTTTCGACGATTATGTTTCCGCTCTAACCGCAGAGGGTGTGTATCGCCAGACCCGTGAGCAAGTTCGTCAGGAGCTAACCATTAGAGAATTACAACAGGGATTGGTCAACAGCCGAATCAGCATAACTGACCAAGAAATAAATAATTTTATTAACTCGGAAATGGGTCGCAGCACAATGGCGGCGGATTACCTGGTAGATCATCTTGTCATTGGCGTTTCCGAGAATGATTCGCCTAGTGTGGTAGAAGCCAAGTTGCAATATGCCGCTGAATTGGTAGCTATAGTTGAAGAAGGTACCGATCTCTCTGCAGTAAGAAACAGTGCACGAGAGCAGTCTAGATTTCCTGTTGGTGGCACCAATTTTGGCTGGCGCAGACTGGAACAGATACCCAGTCTTTTTACCGAATTGGTACCTGAATTGGAAATCAGTGAAGTGGCTGGCCCAATCCGGGCCGCGAATGGTTTTCATATCATTTCACTGATTGACGTTCAGGGTGGCACTGAAAGACTCGAAAACCAGACTCACATACGTCACATCATGATATCGCCAAATGAAATTCGGAC
>SMVB01150446.1_pt1 | contig 34951 bp, 28 predicted proteins | sample 2456461 | NCBI WGS metagenome assembly SMVB01 (sample SAMN11095934, study PRJNA526329) | marine sediment metagenome | biome: Marine sediment; feature: Surficial sediment; material: Deep marine sediment; isolation source: Hadal surficial sediment | place: Pacific Ocean | collected 2014-05 | depth... | reverse complement strand
CGATTTTGATCACCGGCAATCACTGATTCTGCAGCAACTAAATGAACAGGCTGACGCATTACAGGGTAATCTAGAGTTGGATGCCCGGCTACTCGATGAAGTCACTTCACTTGTGGAATGGCCATGTGCACTCTCAGGTAGTTTCGATAAATCATTTCTGGAAATTCCGGTAGAAGCACTTGTTTCTGCGATGAGAGAACATCAACGATATTTTCACCTGACTAACAATAACGGTGAGTTGCTACCTAATTTCATCACCGTTGCCAATATTAAAAGTAAGAATCCCGATGCGATTATCGCGGGAAATGAAAGGGTAATCCGGCCACGGCTATCAGATGCTGCCTTTTTCTTTAAGAAAGATGCAGCCACTTCCATGGAAGACAAATTATCCGTTCTGAAGAAAGTTATTTTTCAGTCAGAACTTGGCACATACCATCAGAAAGCTGAAAGAATCTCCTCCCTGGCCGGTTTCATCGCCGCAATGTTGCAGGTAGACGAAGACGCGAGTCGACGCGCCGGTTTACTTTGCAAGGCTGACCTGGTTTCTGAAATGGTCAATGAATTTCCTGATTTGCAGGGCATCATGGGGGGCTACTACGCCAGGGCCGACGGTGAGTTACCCGTCGTCTGTAATGCAATCCGGGAACACTATTTGCCAACCCATTCCGGTGGCGATCTCCCTTCAGACATGGTGGCAAGTTGTGTCGCACTCGCCGACAAACTCGATACACTTGTCGGTTTATTCGCAATCGGGCAACCGCCTTCCGGTTCACGTGATCCATTCGCGTTGAGACGGCAGGCAATTGGTGTCATCCGAATTTGCATAGAAAATGAGTTATCCCTTGATCTAACAAAGTGTCTGCAGGCTTCACTTGAAATCCATCACCGATCCGAGTCTTCTTCAGCGGTGCGTCAATACATCCTCGAAAGACTCGCCAACTGGTATGCGGATAAAGGCATCGACCATAATGTTTTTGATGCTGTACGCCACAGCAGGATTGGAATCGCAAATCTACTGGAGTCAGACCAGAGAATTCACTCCATGCAGAAGTTTCGCCAACACCAGCAGGCGCCTAATCTTGTCGCCGCGAATAAACGAGTTTCTAACATACTAAAGAAGACAGGAATTGACGCCTTCGCCGAACCAGATTCCGCCCTTTTCGTGGAAACCTGTGAACATAAGCTGGCTGCCGAAATCAAAACGATCAAGCATGACTTTTCGCTAGACCAATTGGACTATGAAGAAAAATTCTTGCGCTTAGCGCAGTTGCAGCCTCTCGTTGATCAGTATTTTGATGATGTTATGGTGATGTCAGATGACGAGAAACTCAGGAACAACCGGCTTTTTACGCTGGCAGAATTGAGGTCTATCTTTCTCGAAGTTGCAGATTTTTCTCGCCTGCAATCCTGATCCCGCGATAATCACCTATGCACGAGAATCCTCAGAAAACACGAATCGTCATTCTTGACCGCGACGGTGTGATCAATGAAGAATCTTGCGATTACATCAAGCATCCAGACGAATGGATCCCAATCGATGGTAGTCTGGAAGCCATCGCCTTATTGCACAAAAATGGATATCAAATCTATATCGCAAGTAATCAGGCAGGTATTGCTCGCGGCAAGTTGACAGAATCTCTGCTCCTAGCCATACATGAAAAATTGCATGAACAGGTATCCCGGGCGGGTGGTAAAGTGTCCGGTATCCATTATTGCCCACATCATCCTGATGATCACTGCCCCTGCCGCAAGCCATCCCCGGGAATGTTGAATGCAATCGCCAGGGAAGTTGGAGTCAATTTTTCAAATATTGATATTGATGTGGCTTTTGTCGGCGATTCCCTTAAGGATATCCAGGCAGCCGAGGCAGCGGGTTGTAGGCCGGTTCTCGTGCTAACGGGTAACGGTCGAGCAACGCTGGCACAACGGCCTCAACTGGACCAGGTGTTCAAAGATCTACTGGAATTTTCAAACATGGAAATATTATTGTAAATCAATGGGTTAGGTCAAATATCCAGGTTGGCAACCGCCAGTGCATTTTCTTCAATAAATTTCCGCCTTGGTTCTACCTGGTCTCCCATTAGGGTAGTGAACACCTGATCAGCCGCAATCGCATCCTCGATTGTAACGCGAAGCATGGTTCGCGATGAAGGATCCATGGTCGTTTCCCACAGCTGGGAAGGGTTCATCTCACCAAGACCCTTAAACCGCTGCCGTGATTGACCACGCATTCCCTGCACCTGTAACCACTCCAATGCCGATGCCAGGGTTTGCACGGCTTCTGACTTGTCACCCTTTTGCACGACACCACTGTCAGAAATCAAACCGTCTATTTGTTCGCCAAAGTCCAAGAATTCACGGTAGTCACCTGAAGCAAAAAAATCTAAACCAAGTTCATATTCCCGCTGGACACCATGATTGATAACCGAGATAGCCGGATAGAAAAGATGGCGCTCAAGATCTTCATTGAGTTCGAACAGGTATTCTGTACGTTGTGAATTTTGCTCGTTTACTCGTTCTTCTAGTTGATCTACCCAGCGTCTTACCGTCGCTTCACTCTCGAGGTCTGATATTGTCAGTCTCTGCAGATAGATTAACTGTTCAAGTACAATAAGCGGGTATACTCTATCTAAACGTTTCATACGGTCCAGTATCCGATAGAAAGATTCTGCGAGTTCACGTAATTCCTTACCTTCTATCTTTTCTCCGCCCTCGGCTGGAATAAGTGCCGCATCATCCAGTGCAAGTTCAAGAATATATGCGGTTAATTCGCTTTCATTCTTAATATACCTTTCCTGTTTTCCCTTTTTTACCTTGTACAGGGGCGGTTGTGCAATCAATACGTGGCCCCGTTCTATGAGTTCCGGCATATGCCGGAAGAAGAAGGTTAGCAGCAGCGTCTTGATGTGAGCGCCATCCACATCGGCGTCAGTCATAATAATGATACTGTGGTAACGCAGTTTATCTGCATTGAATTCATCCCGGCCGATGCCGCAACCCAGTGCCGTGATCAGCGTTCCCACTTCGACAGAAGATAACATCTTGTCAAATCGTGCTTTCTCTACATTGAGTATCTTGCCCTTCAGCGGAAGAATAGCCTGATACTTCCGATCCCTACCCTGTTTTGCAGACCCACCAGCAGAATCGCCCTCTACCAGATAGATTTCCGATTTCGCTGGGTCTTTCTCCTGACAATCTGCTAACTTACCCGGTAAACCTGCTATATCAAGCGCTCCTTTACGCCGGGTCATCTCTCTCGCTTTCCTGGCGGCTTCCCTTGCCCTGGCGGCATCGATCATTTTTTGAACGATCGCTTTGGCTTCCTGGGGATTTTCCAGCAGATACTCCGAAAGATATTTACCCATTTCATGTTCTACGGCTGGTTTTACCTCAGAAGACACAAGTTTTTCTTTGGTCTGTGATGAAAATTTTGGATCAGGCACTTTTACAGAAATAATGGCAGTGAGTCCTTCCCTGGCATCATCCCCGGTGGTGTTAGTCTGGGACTTCTTCCCTAAACCTTCTTTTTCGATGTAACTATTGAGTGTCCGGGTTAACGCAGAACGAAAGCCCTGCAGATGCGTTCCGCCATCGCCCTGGGGAATATTATTCGTGTAGGCGTAGAGATTTTCCTGATATGAATCATTCCACTGCAGGGCGACCTCCACAGAGATACCATCTTCCTCGCGGTGTGTCAAAAAATGAAATATTTCGTTCAGCGGTGTTTTATTGCGGTTCAAATATTCAATAAACGAAGTTAAACCGCCTTCATACCTGAAGGTTTCCTCCTTGCCGGTTCGTTCATCGAGTAACTTGATTGATACGCCCGAATTGAGGAAAGATAGCTCTCTCAGGCGCTTTGCCAGAATGTCATAGTGAAACTCGATATGGGTGAAGGTATTTGGTGATGGCTTGAATCTGCATTTAGTGCCTGTTTGTTCTGATTCACCCACTGCCTTGAGTGGTGCTTCGGGTACACCATCATGGTAAATTTGTTCCCAGACCTTTCCTTCTCGCCAAATTGTCAGCACCAGGTCTGAAGATAAGGCGTTGACCACCGAGACACCGACGCCATGCAAGCCACCGGAAACCTTATAATTACTGTCATCAAACTTGGCCCCCGCATGTAGCACTGTCATAATGACTTCAGCTGCTGAAACGCCTTCTTCTTCGTGAATTGATGTCGGAATACCTCTTCCATCGTCGATTACAGTGACTGATTCATCTGGATGTATAATGACCTCTATATTGGTGCAGTAGCCTTCAAGCGCCTCATCGATGGCATTATCTACCAGTTCTTGCACCATATGGTGCAGTCCTGTTCCATCATCTGTATCGCCAATGTACATGCCGGGTCTTTTCCTCACAGCATCCAGTCCTTTCAGGACCTTAATGCTACTGGAATCGTAAGTTCTATCTTCAGCCATTCAAGCTCTCCTCAAGTTTCAACGCACCACGTTCCACGTGAAACAATTTTTGTTCGTGTGTTTTCCATGACGCCACCAGGCTGTCCTGTTTAATACCGGTAGCCACTATTTGATTGCCTGTTGATTTCAGGTAGTCGCATATTCGCTGGCGATGTTGGTCATCTAGTTCAGCGCCCATATCGTCCACGAGATAGATTAGATTTCCGGATTTTTTGCTCTCCAGCATTGCACCCTGACTCATCACCATCGCCCAGGAAAGTACTTTCAGTTCACCTCTGGAACAAGTATTTGCCGCCTCTTCGCCGTTAACGCTTATTCTAACATCTGCTCGCTGAAAACCCTTTTGTGTAAAGCCTCTTTTTCGATCTATTCCTCGATCTTTTTCGTACCAATCACTGAGTGTCCCGTCATTCCCCCACCCCCTGAAATAGCGGCAGGAAATATTTGTTAACGCCATCATCAACTTACAGTTTTCCAGGAAAACTTGTTCGTAGACCTGCATGTAGGCTTTTCGAAACTGGTCCAGTCGTTCTGTGTACTTAACAAGTTCCCGTGTCCAGGTATCCAGCTCTTTATCAGGACCGTTTTGTCGCAGCACTTCATTTCGTTGCTTCAAACACCGATTTGCACCTTCCCATACACTGGAAAAGGAAGGTTCCACGTGAAACAATCCCCAGTTGAGGAAGCGGCGCCTCAACCCCGGCGGCCCCAACAACAAATTGACGGTATCGGCACCTAAAACAAGTATGGGTAATAAACTAGCCAAATCTGTAGCTCGTTTAATATCATCACTATCAATTTTTATTACTCTCGATCCAGCCCGGTTTCGCTGTACAGCGACGGCGTGTGATTGACCGTTAGATTCGACCTCTCCCCTCACTAAACATTCTTCCACGCCATTTGCAATAAGCGGTTCAACACTACTGTTGCGAAATGACCGTGCCGAGCCAAGAAAATAGATACTCTCCAGGATGCTGGTTTTTCCACTACCATTCTGGCCGACGATGAGGTTCAACTGAGGGTGTAGCGTCAAACTGGCCTGCCGAATATTCCGTATACCCGCTATATCAAGCCGCAAAAGGCTCATCGTTACTCACTAGATTCTTTTCACAACTTCATTGGCATAACAACATAAATGGCATCTTCTCGCTCCGGATCCTCCAGAAGTGCACTGCTGTTTGCATCATGGACAGTAATTCGTACCCGGTCACTTTCAATCACACTTAATACATCTTGCAGATACCCGACATTAAACCCAATCTCCAGTTCTTCGCCATCATACTCAACAGATACCGTTTCTTCTGCTTGTTCCTGCTCCGGGTTGTTTGCCGATAGCTTAATTGTGCCTTTGCTAAAATTGACCCTGATGCCACGGAATTTCTCGTTTGACAAGATGGCAGTACGATTGAGCGCCTGCTTCAACTCCTGTCTATCCGCATGGATAATCTTGTCGCCATTTTTAGGTATAACACGATCGTAGTCCGGAAACCGGCCATCCACCAACTTGGTCGTCAACGTGAATTCAGGTGATGAAGCACAAAGATGATTAGCACTTATGGATATTTCAACCTCATCTTCCAATTCATTTAACAGTCGTTGCAACTCTATTACGCCCTTACGGGGCACAATAACCTGATGAACTTTTTCGTTACTCGTGTCAGTATCGATACTACTCATCGCCAGGCGGTGCCCATCTGTGGCGACTGATTTGACATAACCACTACCCACTTCAATCAACATGCCATTGAGGAAATATCGTACATCCTGCTGGGCCATGGCAAAGCTCGTGCTATCGAGCAGCTTCTTAAGCGCCTTAATGTTAAGTGAAATCGACATTTCCGGTTCTGACGTGTCGACCGAGGGAAAATCAACAGCAGGCAAGGTCGACAACACGGAGCTAAACCTCCCAGACCTAATCTCTAACCGCTGCTTAACTACTTCAAATTCAATATTGGCCTGATCAGGCAATTCCCGGCAAATATCCAACAGTTTTCTCGCCGGAACGGTTATGTCACCCCCGACTGCACCAGTTAACTCGGCCCTGCCGACCAGTTCCACTTCCAGGTCGGTACCGGTTATGGCGAGTTCATTTTCCGTTACCTGCATCAGTACATTAGCTAACACAGGCAGGGTTTGCCTTCGCTCAACGACGCCCGCTACCTGCTGAAGGGGTTTCAGTAGCACTTCGCGATTAACCGAAAATTTCATAAGGTTTCCAATTCAACTTAAAACTACTTAAGCTTGTAAGTGAGCGCTTACACTCAACAAGTGTTAACTATAACATCATTGCGCTGATGACATAAATTGAGTTTATATCATCAGGGCTACTCAATACACAGGCACTATTTGAATCACTAAAGGTCAACTGAACCTTTTCGCCGCCCATCACTGAAAGTACATCAATGAGGTAACTCACGTTGAAGCCTATCTTCAGTGGTGCCCCATTATAATTCACCGCTACCGATTCTTCCGCATCTTCTTGCAAAGGATTGTTTGAATGCATCTCAAGTTTGCCAACTTCCAGATGCAACCGGACATTCTTGTACTCCTCATTGGACAGTATTGCAGTTCGGATAAGCGCTTCCTTGATTTCCTGACGATTACCAACCAGGACCTTGTCCCCATTCTCCGGAATCGCCAGCGAATAGTCCGGATAGGTGGCATCAATTAACTTCGTGGTGAGTATCGCTTCCGCACAACGGACCTGCATATGATTGCTCGAAAATCGTAAATCAACATCCAGTTCATCATTGTCCGGTATTAACCTGAACAGCTCACCCACTCCCTTACGCGGCACGATAAATTGCTTCTTATCTGTCCCGGTTTGTATATTACCCATATAACTGCTGGCCAGGCGTTGTCCGTTAGTCGCGACAAACCTGACTGAATCAAACATCGTTTCAATCAGCAGCCCGTTAAAGTGATACCTGATATCCTGCCGCGCCATGGCGAAGATTGTTCTGGCCAGGAGTTGGTGCAGCACCCTGGCTCGCAAACTAAAACCAACGTCCATCGCGTCCATTTCGACCTTAGGGAAGGAAGTAGCTGGCAGGGTTGCCAGATGTGATTTAAACCTTCCGCTTTCTACACCAAGCCTGCTACCGTCGGTTCTGAAGTCCACGACTGCGGTTTCAGGCAGACGCCGACAAATTTCCAGCAATTTCCTCGCGGGTACTGTAATTTTCCCCGGTTCTTCAATTTGAACATGGCTCGTTCGCGCACTGAGCTCTACCTCTTGATCGGTAGCCGTTAATGAAAGGCCGTTTTCATCAACCACAACGAGCAAATTTGCAAGAATAGATAGTGTTTGTCTGCGCTCAACGACACCAGTCACTATCTGCAACGGACCAAGAAGTGCATCCCTGTGAATGGAGAAAATCATGACGTATCAAGGGCGGGTGTCGGCAATGATGTCAGGAAGTGAGCGAGCGCAGCAGGTTACGATAGTCTTCACTGATACTAACGTTACTTTCTCTGAGCTCTTCAATCCGCCTGCAAGCGTGCAGAACAGTCGTGTGATCCCTACCCCCAAACGCATCACCAATTTCAGGCAAGCTATGGTTAGTGAGTTCTTTGGCGAGTGCCATCGCCAGTTGTCGAGGCCTGGCAATCGAACGAGTTCGCCTTTTGGACAATAGGTCCGCCAGGCGAATTTTGTAATAGTCGGCAACTGTCTTCTGGATATTATCGATTCCTACCTGCCGGGCTTGTATGGCAATTAGATCCCGTAACGACTCCCTGACCTGGTCAATACTGATTTCACGACCGGTAAAACGCGCATTGGCGACAACTCTTTTAAGTGCACCCTCCAGTTCCCTCACGTTAGACCGGATGCGCTCGGCGATAAAAAAAGCGGCATCGTGCGGCAGTATTACACTCTCTATTTCAGCCTTCTTCATCAAGATTGCTACCCTTGTTTCCAACTCAGGCGGCTCCACTGCAGCAGTCATACCCCAGACAAATCGGCTCTCAAGTCGCTCTTCAAGCCCTTGAATCTCTTTTGGATAACGATCACACGTCAGTACTATTTGCCCACCGTCCTCCTGTAACCTATTGAAAACATGGAAAAATTCTTCTTGTGACTTAGTCCCTTTAGCCAGAAACTGAATATCATCCATCAGCAACACATCGACAGACCGATAATACTGCGTAAAGTCTGACATGGTCCCGTGCTCAATTGCCCTGACCATATCTTCCATGAATCGTTGCGAGTACATATAGGCAACTTTAAGATTCGGGTGTTTTTCTACAATGGAATTACCGACCGCATGCATAAGGTGGGTTTTGCCTAATCCCACACCTCCATAAAGTAACAAAGGATTATAGGAAGCACCGCCTATATTCTCTGAAACCTGCACTGCTGCTGCTCTTGCCATTTCATTGGAACTGCCCTCGACGAATGAATCAAAGGTGAAATCCTTGTTCAGGCCCAGTAATGGATAAAAGCGCTCCCTTGCCACGAGATCACTGGCATGAGCATGCCGCCGCCTGTTTGCTGAAGATTGTCGCGGTTTATTTTTGCTCCCTATCTCCAGTTTTACTGTCTCGGAACCATTCTCCTTGAGTAATTCGCTGATACGTTCCAAAAACTGATCGTTTACCCTGTCTTTAATATATTTGTTGGGCGCGAGCAATGTCACATTTGATTCACCAGTAATAACCTGAAGTGGTTTAATCCAGGTATTGTATTGCTGCAAAGACAATTCATCTTCAAGTATATGTAAGCACTTCTGCCACGATGTAGCCCCCACTTAACCCCCGCTCACCTTATTATTTATCATTTTATCCGGCGATAACTTTACCGTTTTTACCTGGAAAAGATTAGAATCAAACCTGGTTTGATTAAACTATAGTTGGTAAGTTATTTCCGCAATGAATACTACCTCCATTGACCTCCCTAAGCCAAGCCTCAAAGCCTAATTTCTACTAAAAAAACCTTTTATTTTTCAACAATTTATATGGTTAAAGAGTCAATAAACAGTGGCTAACTTGTGAGCAACCTGTGGATAAAATTCAAACGACCAGACACCGGTTCACGCCTGTGGATAAATGCACGATTGGTACCCAGTTTATTAACAACTAGTAAGCTGGAAATACACATTTAATTACCAGCCTTATGCGCTTATTAACTCATTGATAGCTATTAGAAAATCATTGAAGTCCACAGGATTTCAATCCCTAATAAGAGTAACAATAATAAATTATATATATATAAAGTATTAGTTATTAAACAGCTTGTCAGGATGCTGATAAACTATTTCGAACTTAATTCGATGTTTTGCACTAGATTTCTTCAGGGCAATTGACTGCCAATCAGTTCTTCTTTAGAATCGCGGCTCTTTTTCAGACCCCATTCCGGTACAGATAAATGAAGAGAACATTCCAGCCTAGTGTTTTAAAGAGAAAACGAACTCACGGTTTTCGTTCCAGGATGGCCACTAAAGCCGGTCGTCTGGTCATTAAACGACGAAGAGCAAAAGGCCGCAAAAAGCTCACAGCCTAGCCAGACGAGCTGGACCGGACATGAATCATGGCCGATTACGGATTTCCTGCCTCTAGACGATTACTAGACTCCAAAGATTTCGATGCTGTTTTCAAAACAAACCAGTATCGGGTGAGTACACCAGAGTTTCTTATTCTTGCCAAAATGAACCAGCTAAAACATAAAAGATTAGGTATGGTAGTGAGTAAACGTATTACTTCTCTAGCCGTTAATCGAAACAACTTAAAGAGGTTGATCCGGGACGTATTTCGTAAAACGGAGATCATCTCCCTGGATATCGTTGTCTTGACCCGTTCAAAGGTTAATTTGTTGCAAAATCGCGATCTTGTCCAGGTTCTCGGCCAATCTTTCTTGTCCCTGGCGAGCCAGTCAGCAGGTAACGGAAATCACAAAACGTGAAAACAATATTTGTAAAAATTATTCGCTTTTACCAGATAGCGCTCAGTAGTCTCTTTGGTTCAAGGTGCCGGTTCTACCCTAGTTGTTCCCAATATGCCATCGAAGCAATAGATAAGCATGGTGCCCTGAGCGGCTCATCCCTGGCCCTGGTCAGAATGTGCAAATGTCATCCTTTTCATCCGGGCGGTGTTGATCTGGTACCAGAAAGTGTCAACAAAGGCCAAACAGGGTAATGGATATTCAAAGAATCGCAATCCTTGTCGGCCTGGCAGTGACATCTTACCTGCTGGTATTAGCGTGGAATGAAGATTATGGTCATCAGGTTACAGATGAAACGATTATCTTGACCGAAGATGTTCCATTCATTAAGGACTCCCAGGAAGATATACCCGGCATTGTGATCGCAGATGACACAAATGGTGTTGTTGCTGTAGATGATATTGTCCCGCAAATGGATGAGGTGATAATAGCGAAAGTAGCTGCAACACCGTCTACTATCGGCCACCACATTATTGTCAGAACCGACGTGCTTGATGTTACTATCGACCTTAATGGTGGCGATATTGTTCGTGTTGCGTTGCCCGCCTACCCGGCTAACATCGATACTCCGGATATCCCCTTTGTGCTGGTTGACCCAAGAAATTCCTACTCGGCTCAAAGTGGGCTGATTGGTCCTAACGGTATAGATAAGTCTGGTAACAGGCCCTTGTATCAATCCAGACTGGACCGCTATGAGTTGGCTGACGATGACATATTAATCGTTAACTTGACCCTACCGGATGATTCGAATGTTCAGATAATAAAGCAGTTTACGTTTCGTAGAGGGGACTATCTGGTAGACGTTAAATACATTGTGAGAAACCAATCTCATAATGATGTCAGTGTCGCTTTGTTTTCCCAGATAAAAAGAGATGGACAAGGCCCTTACAACGAAAACACTAATAGTATGGGACTAAGGCCTTTTGTAGGTGGTGCGACCAGAACCGACGACGAACTCTATAGTAAATTGAACTTTGACGATATCGCCGACGAGGGTTATACCGGTAAACTCGAAGGCGGCTACATGGCCCTGGTTCAACACTATTTTGTCAGTGCCTGGATACCTGTAGGAGAGGGTATTTTTTCCTACAGAGCCCGGAAATTGAAGAATCAGGATATCTATCTTTTAGGATTCACCACACCGCTGATGACGATTTCGCCGGGTACAAGCGGGGAAATAGGAGCGCAGTATTATGCTGGACCCAAGGATCAATATAGGCTGGAAGAAATTGCCGCTGGTCTGGATCTCACCGTTGACTATGGATTTCTCTGGTGGTTAGCCCAGCCTTTGTTTTACCTGTTGACGTTGATTCATGGCGTAACTAACAACTGGGGAGTGGCAATCATACTGCTCACTGTTATTGTCAAAACACTGTTGTTTCCCCTGTCTGCAGCGAGCTTTCGTTCAATGGCAAAAATGCGAAAATTACAGCCTGAAATGGCACGGCTAAAAGAACGGTTCGGTGATGACAAACAACAATTTTCACAGGCGATGATGGAATTGTATAAAAAAGAAGGAGCAAATCCCCTTGGCGGATGCTTCCCAATTTTACTGCAAATGCCTGTATTTCTGGCCTTGTACTGGACGCTGATGGAGAGCGTAGAATTACGCCAGGCACCTTTTTTTTTATGGATCTATGATCTTTCAGTGATGGACCCTTATTTTGTCTTACCCATCCTGATGGGTGCGTCGATGTTCTTGACACAAATGATGCAACCCGAGCCACCTGATCCTACCCAGGCAAAAGTAATGAAGATGATGCCAATCATGTTTACCTTCTTCTTTCTCTGGTTTCCATCAGGCCTTGTTCTGTACTGGCTAGTTAATAATATTCTCTCTGTTCTACAGCAGTGGTTTGTAACACGACAAGTTGAAAAGGGAAGCTGACTCTATTTGGTTCCAGCATAAGATATGCCGAAAAAAAGTGTGGGTTACATGCGTACAGAGCTGGACTTAAAGACAGAAACAATCGTTGCACAGGCTACCGCATCGGGCAGGGGTGGTATCGGTGTAATACGATTGTCGGGTGCCAGGGTACCTGAAATTTGTTGCGCCATAATAGGTTCGTTACCACCGCCAAGACTGGCCAGTTTAGGTAATTTTATTGATAAAGATGGCGTGGCGATTGACCAGGGTGTTGCGATCTATTTCAAGGCACCGCATTCATTTACGGGAGAACATATTCTTGAATTGCAGGGTCACGGTGGACCTGTTGTCATGGGGATGCTACTGGAAAGATGTATCGAACTGGGTGCCAGGATAGCGCGGCCCGGTGAATTCAGCGAAAGGGCGTTTCTTAACAATAAGATTGATCTGGCCCAGGCTGAAGCAATTGCCGACCTTATTGATAGTGTTAGCGGAACGGCGGCGAAGAGCGCAGTGCGGTCGCTCCAGGGAGAGTTTTCCAAACAGATCGTTAAATTAACTGAAGCGGTCATTCAGTTAAGAATGTATGTGGAAGCGGCTATCGATTTTCCAGAAGAAGAAATCGACTTCCTGGCAGATGATAAAATAGCAGAGATGTTGGAATTAATTCTGGCCGACTTTGATCAAATCAGCAAAAAGGCGGTCCAGGGTGCTTTACTCAGGGAAGGTGTTAGCCTTGTGTTGGCTGGTCGACCCAATGCAGGTAAATCAAGCCTGATGAATACGCTGACGGGTAGAGATTCGTCGATTGTTACCGGGATAGCCGGGACGACCAGAGATATTATTGGTGAAAATATTCACCTTGATGGCTTACCACTCAGGCTAATCGATACCGCGGGGCTGCGCGTTGCGACTGATGAAATTGAAGCTGAAGGGCTGAAGAGGGCGTTTGATGAAATTGAAAATGCTGACCACCTGCTGCTAATCGTTGACTGTGAGGCCGATAAGGGACATATCCAGTCCAAGGTCAGGGAACTAAAGGGTGAGGTTCCTTCTGAAATCCCTGCAACTGTCGTATTGAACAAGATTGATTTGAATGTAAATTGGTTGAATGAGCTGCCCGAAGAGGATGATTGGATTGGCGTATCTGCAAAAACGGGAGAGGGTATCGAAGAATTGCGCTCACATTTAAAACAGGTCCTGGGATACACCGTTAATGAGGAAGGAACTTTCATTGCCAGGGCACGTCATGTGGATGCATTGCGACGAGCACTTCGATCGGTGGAAACGGGTCGGGACAGGTTACTGATGGAAAATGCCGGTGAATTGTTGGCTGAGGAGTTAAAAGTCTGTCAGAGAGCACTGGGAGAGATAACCGGTGAATTCAGCAGCGATGATCTGCTTGGTAGGATATTTTCTACTTTCTGTATTGGCAAATGATAGCAAAAGTACAGGCGACCATCGGTCTCTATTGTGTAATCAGGCAATCGGAGACGTATAATTCGACTCCGATCCAGGATTTGAACTTGGTATGGTTGTAAATGAGAAATAGTAGTGCCCATTATGAGGTGATCATCGTAGGTGGTGGTCATGCGGGAACAGAAGCTGCGCTGGCTTCCGCCCGAAGCGGTGCGAGAACACTGCTGGTGACCCAGAATATTGAAACACTGGGTCAGATGTCGTGTAACCCTGCGATAGGCGGAATTGGCAAGAGCCACCTGGTAAAAGAAATTGACGCGCTCGGTGGCGTAATGGCATCTGCTGCTGATTATGCGGGAATCCATTTCAGGGTGCTCAATGGGCGCAAGGGACCCGCTGTCCGGGCGACGCGAGCCCAGGCCGACCGGCAACGCTATAAATCCTATGTGCGTAAGCAGCTTGAAAGACAAGAAAATCTTCGTATTTTCCAGCAGTCGGTTGATGATCTTATTATTGAAAATGAACGCGTTGTGGGCATCGTTACCAATATGGGTTTGAGTTTCACCAGTCACGCTGTCGTATTGACGGTAGGTACTTTTCTCGGTGGTATTATCCATGTAGGCATGAAAAAGCAGGCAGGGGGGCGCGCTGGTGATGTTTCGAGTACGCGACTCGCCACGCGCTTGCGAGAACTGCCATTTTCTGTCGATCGCTTGAAAACCGGTACACCGCCTCGAATTGATGGTTCAACAGTGGATTATTCCGGTCTCGAAGAACAACCCGGCGATGAACCACGACCCGTTATGTCTTACATGTCTAGCCGTGAAGATCATCCCCGGCAAGTATCGTGTTATATCACCTATACAAATGAACGAACCCATGACCTGATTAGAGATGGCCTGGACCGGTCCCCCTTGTACACCGGGGAAATAGGTGGAGTAGGCCCGCGCTACTGTCCGTCAATAGAAGACAAGGTGGTGCGGTTTGCCGATAAGTCATCGCACCAGATATTTATAGAACCGGAAGGGCTGGATACAACTGAAATCTATCCAAACGGCATCTCAACCAGCTTGCCTTTCGATGTGCAACAGAAATTGGTCAGAAGCATAAAAGGGTTTGAAAATGCGCATATCAGCAGACCGGGTTATGCCATTGAGTATGATTTCTTTGAACCCCGGGATTTGAAACCTTCTCTTGAGACCAGGCACCTGGCCGGACTGTATTTTGCCGGGCAAATTAATGGTACAACAGGGTATGAAGAAGCAGCAGCACAGGGCCTGATCGCCGGTCTTAATGCGGCAAGACAAACGAGAGGGGAAGAATACTGGTGTCCCAAAAGAAATGAGGCATACATTGGTGTGCTCATTGATGACCTGATTACAATGGGTACCCGCGAACCCTACCGTATGTTCACCAGCCGGGCAGAATACCGGCTCATTCTTCGCCAGGATAATGCCGACAGGCGACTGACCGAACAGGGTCGAAAGATGGGCTTGGTCAGTGATGAAAGGTGGCAACGCTTCAGTGAAAAACGGGAGGCGATCAGTCGCTATTCAAACAAACTCAACCAAATAATTGTTCATCCTGGTGATGGCGCGATAGAAGCCATGTTAGGCCAGGTGATGGGCAGGGAATATCGACTTATTGAGCTGCTCAAACGACCCAACGTACATGTAGATGCGCTGCTGGATGCGTGTGGATTGGCGCTTTCCTCTGCCGAAGTGAATGAGCAGATAGAAATAGACTGTAAATATGAAGGCTATATTTCGCGCCAACAGGAAGAGATTGATCGTGTCGCTGCGCAACAGGAAACCAGAATTCCGGAAGAAATTGACTATTCCTCAATTCAGGGGCTATCGAACGAAGTCTGCCAGAAGCTTGAAAAGGTAAAGCCGGTGACGATCGGGCAAGCGGGAAGAATTTCCGGGGTAACGCCAGCTGCAGTGTCCTTGTTGTTGGTCTTTTTGAAGAAACGGCAGCTATTCAACGAACAAAACAAAGATGTTAATGCCGGGTCGCGAAAGTCCGCTTGACTAATGTTGCTAATCAGATTCGAGCGGGCCTGGATGAATTGCCTTTTTCTACTGAAGAAGACCTGGTTGATCAATTGTCAGCCTTTATCGATCGACTTGTAAAATGGAATAAGACGTTCAACCTGACGGCGATTCGGAAGGCGGAAGACATGGTGGGCCAGCACCTGATGGATTCTCTATCAATTGCGCCTTATTTATCCGGAACACGTGTACTTGATGTTGGTAGTGGGGCGGGGCTACCGGGTCTGCCGCTGGCAATTCTATATCCTGACAAAAACTTTATACTGCTCGATTCTAACGGAAAGAAAACACGCTTCATGACTCAAGTAGTAATAGATCTCGGACTTGCCAATGTTCAAGTGGTACATGCCAGGGTAGAAGAATACATGGAACGACGTTTTGACCACGTATTGTGTCGGGCATTTGCACCGCTTTCAATTATTGTGCAGAAGATTGCACATCTCATTAGCGAGAACGGGACACTTCTTGCGATGAAAGGAAGAATAGACGAAGAGGCGCAACTCGAAACAGGTGCACCATTGAGGGTAGATAGGGTGATACCGATTCACGTACCTCTTGTCGATGGCCAGAGATGCCTGGTTGAGCTGGTCGTCAGGGATAGAAGTTGATGGCCATTATATTAGCAGTAACCAACCAAAAAGGCGGGGTCGGTAAAACCACGACGAGTGTCAACCTGGCGGCATCGCTGGCGGCGATGAAAAGGGAAGTATTACTGGTTGACCTTGATCCGCAAGGCAATGCAACGATGGGAAGTGGTATTGACAAAAATGATCTGCAGTCATCCGTGTATGAAGTATTAGCTGGCCTGATTCCGGCTAGCGAAGCGAGAATTAATGCCGAAGCTGCTGGTTATTACCTGCTTGCTGCCAATGTAGAGCTGACCGGTGCTGAAATTGAATTGTTAGACGTGCCGCAGAGAGAATATTGTTTGACCAGGGCCCTTGCAGAAATCAGGGACGAATATGATTTTATTATTATTGATTGTCCGCCATCCTTGAGCCTCCTGACAATTAATGGATTGGTCGCGGCTGATGGCGTGGTGATCCCGATGCAGTGTGAATACTATGCCCTTGAAGGTTTATCTGCCCTGGTCAATACCATTGGTAGGATCAGCTCACGCTTGAATCCCGGGCTGCACATCGAGGGTATTGTCAGAACCATGTACGACCCGAGGAATAGCCTGACTCGGGATGTATCTTCCCAGCTGGTTGACCATTTTGGTGACAAGGTCTATAGAACGATTGTTCCGCGGAATGTTCGGCTCGCAGAGGCACCAAGTTATGGCGTGCCAATACTTTACTATGATAAACAATCACGGGGAGCCCGGGCATATTTGGCGTTGGCGAGTGAAGTGGTTCGTCGATGTAGAAAAGAATCAAGTCGTGAAGGAGCCATAGATGGCAGCTAGAAGAAGAGGATTAGGCAGGGGTCTTGATGCACTACTCGGGCCTGAATCAAGGGTAGATGTAGAAGGGCAGGTACAGAGTCTGAGGGATATTCCGCTGGAATGGATCCGGCCGGGAAAATACCAGCCGCGTAAAGATTTTGATGAAGAGAGCCTCGCAGAGCTTGCTGCCTCAATAAAGGTACAGGGCATCCTGCAACCTATTGTTGTGAGACCATTGGGCGTTGAGCAATTCGAGATCATCGCAGGAGAGCGAAGGTGGCGGGCTGCGCAGTTGGCCGGGCTTGCGAAGATACCTGCTACGGTGCACAAGGTAGGCGATGAGGCAGCGGTTGCGATGTCTTTGATAGAGAACATTCAACGAGAAGATCTTAATCCCTGGGAGGAATCTGTAGCACTGCATCGCCTGATTGAAGAATTTGATCTTACGCACCAGCAGGTTGCGGAAGCAGTGGGTAAGAGCCGAACGGCTGTCACCAATACCCTTCGACTTAAAAACTTGAGTCCTGGAGTCGTGCGGTTGTTGACCTCGGGCGATATAGAAATGGGCCATGCCAGGGCAATACTTGGCCTCGAGGATTTGCGACAGGAGAAGGCAGCGAGGGAGATTGCGGCACGGCAACTCAATGTTCGTCAGGCAGAAGCGTTGGTGAGAAAGATGTTAACCCATGATTCAGGCGATGCTGGAAAAGTCATTGAAAAAACTGACGCAGACACCAGAGCGCTGCAGGAGCGCCTGTCGCTTAAACTTGGTCAATCAGTGTCAATTAAACATTCAGCCAAAGGCAAAGGCAAACTGACCATAACCTACAATAGCCTGGATGAATTAGATGGTATTCTTCAGCAATTCGGAGAATTGGAATGAACAGGATATCAACCCGATTCAAATCCTTCCCTAAACTATCTAAACAGAAAAAAGAGGTAAAAATAGTGCCTTCTCAAGTTGAAGGGCCACCCTTTAATCTCTATACTTTGCCCCCGCGGCGAACAGGGGAATTAAGGCTTGGAATCCAGTGCTTTCTAAATGCTTTAGCGGCATTGAATCTCAGTTGGACCGGATAGCAATCGCACAGTTGATCGCCACTATTTTCGTAGCCACTTCGAGTTTAATGATTGGTTGGGTTGCAGCCTATTCATCCTTGCTGGGTGGATTGGTCAGCGTGTTACCGGGCATTGTTTTTATAAGAATAGCTTATGCAAGAACAGGTTTTAGGCGCATAGGTTTTATAAAACTGCTCTTTAGGCATTTGGTTTATGGGAAAGCCAGTGTCGAAAATGTTGGCCTTGGAACTGTAGTCCCGGGAACAGGGTCACAGGAAAAGGCTTTAGGTACCGACAAAGTAATGCGCCGGATTGTACGCGGCGAACTGGTTAAGTTCATACTGAGCATAGTGTTATTTATTGGGGTTTTTACGCTAGTCAACCCCTTGAGTGCACTGTTTTTCTTTGCAACATTTATTGGTGTGCAGTTGCTCTATGCGGTTATACCATTTATTGAAGCAAAAACTGGATTAGGGCGATTAGCTACTGATCAGGATAGTTTAGTTACCGGGCACAGGATAAGGTCAAAATAAAGTATGGCAGGCGACACGCTTACATCTGATGAGTACATTCAGCATCATCTGACTAACCTCACATATGGCCGGTTTGAAGACGGTCATTGGGGATTTGCCAATGGCCATGCAGAACTTGCTGAAATGGGTTTCCTGGCGATCAACGTAGACACCATGTTCTGGTCCCTGACTCTGGGATGTGTGTTTTTACTTATTTTTTACATCGCGGCTCGAAACGTCACAACAGGAGTGCCCGGGAGACTACAAAATGTCTGTGAGATTGCTGTGGAGTTTGTTGATGACAACGTAACACAGATTTTTGGGAATCGGCCAAATCCTATCATTGGACCTCTGTCGCTGACGATTCTGATATGGGTGTTCCTGATGAATTTGATGGATCTGGTGCCTGTTGACTTGATCCCTTATGCAGCCCAGTTAGCGGGGATTTCTTATTTCAAGGTCGTGCCAACCACAGACCCCAACGTGACCCTGGGGATGTCTCTTGGCGTGTTTGTGCTGGTTATTTACTATAACTTCAAGATTAAAGGGCCAATTAAATTCGCCGCTGAGCTGATCACGCATCCAATTCCCCATTGGAGCATGTACTGGTTTAACCTTATTCTTGAAATCGTTGGTATGATCGCCAAACCGCTTTCACATGGTTTGCGTTTGTTTGGTAATTTGTATGCGGGCGAAATGATTTTTATCCTGATCGCCTTGTTGCCGTTTTATGCGCAATGGCTACTCTCTTTACCTTGGGCTATCTTTCACATTTTGATTATTACAATACAGTCGTTCGTATTCATGATCCTGACAATTGTCTATTTGACGCAGGCTCATGAAACGGGTGAACACTAGAGTTTAACTAATAAAACGCTTAACAGCAGGAGCAAGTAATGGAACAATCTGTTATCTATATTGCAGGCGCCATAATGATGGGCCTTGGTGCTATTGGTAGTGGTCTGGGAATCGGGATACTAGGTGGAAAGTATCTTGAAGGGATAGCAAGGCAACCGGAACTACAACCTGTATTGATGACGCAATTATTTATTACCGTGGCTTTGATCGATGCGGTACCCATTATCGCAGTGGGTATATCGTTGTACCTGATATTTGCCGTTCAGGTTTGATGGCAAACCGCTAACAGAATATTTAGAGGCGAACGGGAGGGGTGAACATTGAATATTAACCTTACAATACTTGGCCAACTTATTTCATTCACCTTGTTCGTGCTCTTTTGCATGAAATTTATATGGCCGTATATGATTGAAGCCATGCGTGAGCGCCAGAAGGTGATAGCCCTGGGGCTCGATAATGCAGCGGCGGCGGAAAAACAACTGGAGCAGGCAAGCGAGTCCGTGGCAACTGAGCTTGAAAATGCCAAGAACCAGGCCGCTGAGCTGGTATTACAGGCAAGAAATCGGGCCGGCCAAATCGTTGAAGACGCAAAAGACCAGGGTAAAGAGGAAGCAGACCGGATTATTCACGGCGCACAGGTAGAGATTGATCTGGAAATCAGTCGAGCCAGGGAAGAATTACGCTCGCGTGTCGGTGAACTCGCGATCAGTGGTGCGGAGAAAATTCTGCAGGTTAATATTGACCGTGCAGTTCACGCCGAGATGCTGAACCGGTTATCGGCCGAGCTGTAGGGAAACATAAATACAATGGCAGAAGCAGAACTCGCAACAATCGCCAGACCTTATGCAAGAGCAGCTTTTTCGACTGCCTTGGATCAAAGTCAAGGTCTACAGGACTGGTCAACAATGCTTGCGGTACTTGCCGCAGCCTCGAGCGAAAAAGTAGTTATTGAAGCGCTGGACAACCCATTACTTTCGGGTAAAGCCGAGGCTGGTTTGCTGATCAGGCTGCTTGGAGATGAACTCTCTACGGAAGCACAAAATTTTGTCAAGGTGCTCGCTGGCTACGGCCGGATTAAAGTTTTACCTCAAATAACGGAAATGTTTGAACTGCTAAAGACTAACCACGAAAAGACAGTGGAGGTCGAAATTGCCAGTGCGTATGAACTAAACGATAGCGAAAAGGCTTCTTTGTCAGACGCGTTGAAAAAAAGATTGCAACGAAATATCAATCTGAAAACGACAGTTGACGCAAATTTATTAGGGGGGGTTGTCATTAAGGCGGAAGGCACCGTCATTGATAATTCTGTAAGAGGTAAGTTACAAAAAATGTCTCATGCCTTGATTTAGCAAGGAAGAATTTAACAAGGACCGAGAAAGTGTTTCCTGAACAGGAAACGATCAAAATTGGAAATAATCATCGCTGGAAACAGCATCGTACATTTTTTTACAAGAACCAAACCTAACAATTCCCCGGGGAACAGAAAATGCAACAACTGAATCCTTCCGAAATTAGCGATATCATCAAGCAAAGAATTGAAAATCTTGATGTGTCTGCTGAGGCTCGTAATGAAGGTACGATTGTCAGTGTATCTGACGGTATCGTGCGTATTCACGGACTGGCTGATGTACAAAATGGGGAAATGATCGAATTTCCCGATAATCTTTTCGGCTTTGCGCTGAATCTCGAAAGGGATTCGGTCGGAGCAGTGGTCATGGGTGACTACAAATCTCTCAGGGAAGGCCAGATCGCAAAGTGCACGGGCAGGATTCTGGAAGTGCCGACCGGACCAGAATTACTTGGCCGGGTCGTGGATGCGCTGGGCAATCCCATTGACGGTAAGGGACCCTTGAATGCTTCAAGTAGATCCCCGGTAGAAAAAGTTGCTCCCGGTGTAATTGCCAGGCAACACGTTAATGAGCCGGTACAAACCGGGTTAAAATGTATCGACTCTATGATCCCGGTAGGCCGGGGCCAGCGAGAACTGATTATTGGAGACAGGCAGACCGGTAAGACTGCCATTGCGATTGACGCCATTATTAACCAGAAGGACACAGGCATTAAGTGTATCTATGTGGCCATTGGGCAAAAACTGTCATCTGTGGCCAACGTGGTACAAACGTTGGAAGAACATGGCGCGATGGAGAACACGATTGTCGTCGTCGCGGGTGCAGCAGATCCCGCACCCATGCAGTATATGTCGCCCTATTCTGGTTGTGCCATGGGGGAGTATTTTCGCGACCGCGGCGAAGATGCGTTGATCGTCTATGATGATCTGACAAAACAGGCATGGGCCTATCGACAGGTTTCACTGTTGTTACGTCGCCCACCAGGGCGAGAAGCCTACCCGGGTGACGTCTTTTACCTGCACTCACGACTGCTGGAAAGAGCAGCAAGGGTCAATGTAGATTATGTTGAAAAATTTACCGGGGGTGAGGTAAAAGGGCGGACCGGTTCACTGACAGCATTACCGATTATTGAAACGCAGGCTGGTGACGTTTCTGCATTTGTACCGACGAATGTGATTTCAATTACGGATGGCCAGATATTCCTGGAATCAGACAAGTTTAATGCCGGTGAGCGACCCGCCATGAATCCCGGAATCTCGGTATCCCGGGTGGGTGGAGATGCCCAGGTTAAGTTCATGTCCAAGATTTCAGGTGGTATCAAACTCGCTCTGGCCCAGTATCGGGAACTGGCTGCCTTCTCGCAATTTGCATCCGATCTCGATGAAGCAACCAGACGGCAGCTTGAACATGGTGAGCGAATCAACGAGCTGATGAAGCAAAAACAATATGCGCCCATGTCGGTAGCTGAAATGGGGATTGTCCTGTTTGCTGCCAATGAAGGGTTTCTGCAGGATGTTGAAGTTGCCAAGGTCCTGGATTTTGAATCTGCACTGATTAGTTACATGAATTCTGAACATGCAGATTTTATGAAAGAAGTGAACGAGCAGGGTGCTTATACCGATGAAATTGTTGAGAGTATGCAGAAAGCACTCGAAACGTTTAAATCGACTCAAACCTGGTAATTAGTAACAGGCAATAGCTTCCTGCAAGGTCGCTTTTGCCAGGAAGCTTTAAATGAGGGACACATGGCGAACACCAAAGAACTTCGAAAACAAATAGGTAGCATCAAGAATACGCAGAAAATCACCCGTGCGATGGAGATGGTGGCTGCAAGCAAGATGCGAAAAGCACAGGAACGGATGTCTCGAGGACGGCCATATTCTGACCAGATTCGTGCCGTAATTGGTCATGTTGCCAATGCTTCACCAGAATACCGGCATCAATTTCAGGTGGAAAGAGAAGTCAAGCGTGTGGGTTTTATCGTGATAACCACGGATAAGGGATTATGTGGTGGTTTGAATGTAAACCTGCTCAAAAAGACCGTGGCTAGCATCAAGGAGTGGGTTGACCAGGAGATAGAAGTTGATCTTTGTCTTATTGGTAACAAGGGCGTGCAGTTCTTCAGGAGTTACGGCGGCAATGTCGTGGCGGCCAGTAGTCATGTGAGCGAAAATCCTGCCATTACCGATTTGATTGGTAGCATCAAGGTTATGTTGGATGCTTTTGAAGAAGGCAAGATTGACAAGATTTTTCTTGCAAACAACCTGTTTGTTAACACCATGACACAAACGCCGATGATTAATCAGCTTGTTCCTCTCACACATATCGAAGACGACAGTTTGAATCGGCGCTGGGACTACATCTATGAGCCTGATGCAAGAGAGCTGATTGAAGGACTCATCGCGCGCTATCTGGAATCCCAGGTGTATCAGGCAGTAGTAGAAAATGTGGCCTGTGAGCAAGCCGCAAAGATGATCGCAATGAAAAGCGCCACCGATAATGCGGGCGATTTAGTCGATGAGTTGGAACTCATCATGAACAATGCTCGCCAGGCAGCGATTACACAGGAATTATCAGAAATAGTTGGTGGTGCGGCGGCGGTATAGCCAAAAGCATCAACTAAAGAATTTTATCAAGGGGATAAAACAATGGGTAGCGGACGTATCGTACAAATCATTGGTGCGGTAATCGATGTAGAGTTTCCTCGGGAAGAAGTGCCACGGGTGTATGAAGCACTGGTGGTTGATGAAAAAGACCTCACCCTGGAAGTACAACAGCTACTTGGTGATGGCGTTGTCAGGACCATTGCGATGGGTAGTTCTGAAGGAATTAGCCGGGGTCTTGAAGTAACCAGTACAAAAAGTCCGATTACAGTTCCGGTTGGTGAAGAGACACTTGGCCGGATTATGGACGTGTTGGGCAATCCAATCGATGAGAAGGGCCCGATCGGCGAAAAAAAGCGTATGCCAATTCACCGAAAGCCGCCTTCATATGAGGATCAGGCTGGAGGTAGGGATCTCCTGGAAACCGGCGTCAAGGTCATCGACCTGATTTGTCCGTTTGCCAAAGGCGGTAAGGTTGGATTATTTGGTGGAGCGGGCGTCGGTAAGACAGTGACCATGCTGGAACTGATCCATAATATTGCACGGGAACACAGTGGCTTGTCAGTATTTGCGGGAGTTGGTGAAAGAACAAGGGAAGGCAATGACTTCTACCATGAAATGCAGGAAGCAGGTGTCATTGACAAGATTTCCATGGTGTTCGGCCAAATGAATGAGCCACCCGGAAACAGGCTTCGTGTTGCCTTGTCAGGATTGACGATGGCCGAGCAATTTCGGGATGACGGCAAAGACGTACTGCTATTCATTGACAATATTTATCGTTACACCCTGGCTGGAACTGAAGTTTCAGCACTGCTTGGTCGAATGCCATCGGCAGTTGGTTATCAACCAACGCTGGCAGAGGAGATGGGTGTACTGCAAGAACGCATCACAACGACCAAGGATGGATCCATTACTTCAATACAGGCAGTTTATGTTCCGGCTGATGATTTAACTGATCCATCGCCAGCGACGACGTTTGCGCATCTTGACTCCACCGTAACGCTTTCCCGGGATATTGCGTCACTCGGTATTTATCCAGCGGTGGATCCGCTTGATTCAACTTCCAGGCAGTTGGATCCCCTGGTTGTAGGCGATGAGCATTACGACGTCGCCCAGGGCGTACAGAGAGTATTGCAGAAATATAAAGAGCTGAAAGATATTATCGCCATCCTTGGTATGGATGAGTTGTCAGAAGAGGATAAGTTGACAGTCTATCGAGCACGCAAAATCAGCCAGTTCTTCTCGCAACCTATGCACGTGGCGGAAGTGTTTACGGGTCAACCAGGGGTCTATGTTCCACTGGTCGATACGATTCGCAGCTTTAAAGGAATTCTTGAAGGTGAGAATGATGACCTTCCTGAAGCGGCATTTAGCATGGTCGGTAATATTGAGCAGGCTGTAGAGAAGGCGAAGACCCTCTAGGTGTCTTTACTCCAGGAGCCGCTGAGGGCTCTTTACAGGCAGAGCCGCTGAGGGCTCCAGGACAGACTATTATGGCATCGACAGTACTTTGCAGTATCGTTAGCGCGGAGCGGGAAATATTTTCCGGCCAGGTCGAAATGGTTGTGGCCACGGGCACGAATGGTGAACTGGGTATATTGCCGGGACATGCACCACTGTTGAGTGGGGTGAAGCCTGGGCCCGTCCGGTTGATCCTGGAAGGTGGTGAAGAAGAAGTCTTTTTTGCTTCCGGTGGATACATTGAAGTTCAACCAACTTCCATTACGATTCTTGCAGATACAGCGGTTCGTGCAGATGACATCGATGAGGCCGCCGCCCTTGAAGCACAGAAAAAAGCGGAACGGGAACTGCAGGACCAGAAGTCGGATGTAGACTTTGCCAGGGTTGCTTCAGACTTGCAGGAGCAGGCAGCCATGTTGAGGACGATCCGAAAACACAGGGAACAAAAAAAGTAGCCAGCAATAAAAGGCCTGCAAAAGAAGCCTTCAAAAGGGGCCAGGTACATTTTTTCCATCTGAAAAATGTACCTGGCCCCTTTTTTATTCCCTTTTTTATTCCTGTTTTTTATTAATATAGAGGTAAACTTGATTAATGCCTGATCAACAGATTGAAGTCTGTATTCTTGCCGCCGGGATGGGTAGCAGAATGCATTCCAGTCACCCCAAGGTGTTACAAATACTGGCAGGTCGCCCCTTGCTCGGTCATATTCTCGATACCCTGGCATTGCTGGATTCGGTACGGGTTCATGTCGTCATTGGTCAGGAAGCAGATCAGGTTCGGCAAGCCTTCTTAAATAGAGAAAATGTGAACTGGGTAATGCAAGAAGAGCGGCGGGGAACGGGTCATGCTGTCATGCAGGCCGCCAGCTACTTTTCCGCTGATTCTCGCGTGCTCATATTGCTTGGTGATGCACCCTTGATCTCAATCGAGACAGTGGACGCCATGCTGAAACTGGACTGTGATCTGGGCATCTTGAGTGTGGATGTAGAGGATCCTTATAACTATGGCAGAATACTAAGAGATGCAGGTGCAAACGTCATAGCCATCGTTGAGGAGCGTGATGCGACAGAACAACAGAAAAAGATCAGGGAGATAAACACGGGTGGTATGGTGGCGAGTGCCCGTTTGTTGAAAGACTGGTTGTCGAAGCTGAATTGCAATAATGACCAGGGTGAGTATCTGCTGACGGACATTGTTGCGCTGGCAGCTAAAGGTAATTGCGTCGTAACTGCTTATAAGGCGAGGGAGGCGATGGAAGTGGCTGGTATTAATACATTTGAACAATTGGCTTCACTGGAAAGTGAATTACAGCTGAAGAATGCCCGGGACTTGATGGCAAAAGGTGTGCATATCATCGATCCCTCGAGATTTGACCTTCGCGGTGAAGTAATCGTTGGCAAGGATGTGGTGATAGACATCAATGTGATTATTGAGGGAAAGGTAGAATTGGCAGATGGCGTCACCATCGGCCCTAACTGCGTTATCAAGGACAGCAGAATAGGAGCGAATTCTACAATTAAAGCCAATTCGCTGATCGATGAGACGATAATTGATACCAATTGTAGCGTGGGACCTTTTTCAAGGCTGAGACCCGGGACCCATCTGAAAAATGAGGTCGCCGTCGGTAATTTTGTTGAGGTTAAAAAGAGTACGCTGGGCGAGGGAAGCAAAGCAAGCCATCTTGCTTATCTTGGAGACAGCACCATCGGTCGCGCTGTTAATATTGGTGCAGGAACGATCACCTGTAACTACGATGGCGTAAACAAATATGAGACGCATATCGGGGATAATGTCTTCGTTGGCTCCAATTCATCACTGGTCGCACCCGTGATGATAGGAGAGGGAACAACAATAGGCGCGGGTTCAACAATTACCAGGGATGTTGAGCCTGGTGTACTCGCTATTGGTCGTGGCAAGCAAAAAATTATCACCAACTGGCAGCGGCCGACCAGGAAGAAGTAAGCTGGATTCTTTGTATTTGGAATAGGTTTTAAAGATATGTGTGGAATAGTGGGCGCGGTGACAAGGCGCGATGTAACGGGGATTTTGTTGGAAGGCCTGCAACGGCTGGAATACAGAGGTTACGATTCTGCGGGTCTATCTGTCTATGACCAGGCGGCAGGGTTACAGCAAATTCGAAAGGTGGGTAAGGTAAGTGAACTTAAAAACGCATGCCGATCCGCCCAGCCAAAAGGGAATGTCGGTATTGCTCATACTCGCTGGGCGACACACGGTAAACCAACAGTAGAAAATGCGCATCCGCATATGTCTGGTAACAAGGTAAGTGTGGTGCACAATGGAATCGTTGAAAATCATGAAGTGCTTAGAGTGGAACTGCAAGAACTAGGGTTTACCTTTCTGTCAGAAACTGACACTGAAGTTATCGCTCACCTGCTTGCAGCAGAAATCTCGGCCAGTGGAGATTTTCGAAGTGGTGTTGATCGCACCCTGAATAAACTTGAAGGTGCCTTTGCCATTGCAGTCCAACATAGTGACTATCCGGATGTGCTGGTCGCTGCAAGGGTAGGCAGTCCGCTGGTCATCGGCCTTGGAATTGGTGAAAACTATATTGCATCGGATCCCCAGGCGCTCAGACCTGTCACCGATCGTTTTATTTTCCTCGAAGAGGGTGAAGTCGTCGAAGTGACCGCCGATAAAGTTTCTATTTTCGGTCACAACAGTGATTCTATCGACAGTCGAACGGTGAAACTCGATGAAAGACGAGACGCCGGTGATAAGGGCGACTACCGTCACTATATGTTGAAAGAAATCTACGAACAGCCTGAAACAGTGAGGCAGACCCTTGAGGGTCGAATGACGGATAAGCACGTTCTTGATCATGCATTTGGCGCAGGTGCCAGCGATATGTTCAAGAAGGTGAAGGCTGTCCAAATAGTGGCTTGTGGCAGCAGTTTTTATACAGGGTTGGTTGCCAGATACTGGATGGAGCAATTTGCCGGTCTTCCTTGCAGTGTAGAAGTAGCCAGTGAACTACGTTACCGAAAAGTTGCAGTCTTAAAGGATACGCTACTGGTGACAATATCCCAATCAGGCGAAACTGCCGACACCCTTGCTGCATTACGAAATGCCCGTGATGATCACTACCTGGCCAGTTTGTGTTTATGCAATGTTCCGAATAGTTCCCTGGTACGCGAGTCGGATTATTGTTTAATGATTCAGGCAGGTATGGAAGTTTGTGTTGCATCTACCAAGGCTTTCACCAACCAATTGGTTGACCTGTTGCTGCTGGTTATCGCATTAGGTAAACACAATAACCTGTCAGACAGCGAACAAGAGGAATTGGTTAAAGCTCTGGCGAGTGTTCCCGGCATACTGGAAAAGGTCTTAGAATTGGATGAAGCGATTAAAACGGTTGCAGAGCGGTTTGTCGAAAAACATCATGCACTTTTTCTAGGCAGAGGAACGCACTATCCGATCGCCCTGGAAGGTGCACTCAAACTAAAAGAGATTTCCTATATACATGCGGAGGGTTACCCGGCCGGTGAACTGAAACATGGCCCCCTGGCACTTGTCGATGACAACATGCCTGTTGTGGCAGTGGCGCCAGGTGATGAATTGATTGAAAAACTGAAATCAAACCTGCAAGAAGTAAAAGCACGAGGCGGAGAACTATTTGTCTTTGCAGATGAATTCAGTCAATTTCCGGATGATCCGGATGTTACCATCCTGCGAATTCCTCACTGTCATGGCGCCATATCACCAATCATCTATACCGTTCCCATGCAACTGTTGGCTTATCATGTTGCCGTGTTCAAGGGAACGGATATTGATCAACCGAGAAATCTCGCCAAATCGGTAACCGTGGAATAAGGCTGCTCAGGATGGATGTTTCTCATATTCTGGATTCACTCAATGATGCGCAGAGAGAGGCGGTCGCCGGACCCATCGGCAGTTGGTTAGTCCTGGCGGGAGCGGGTAGTGGAAAAACACGGGTTTTAACGCATCGAATTGCCTGGTTGATCCAGACCCAGGGTATCTCACCTTATAGCATCCTTGCCGTTACCTTCACCAATAAGGCCGCGGCAGAAATGCGTGGGCGTATCGAATCTTTGCTGACAATGCCTATTCGAGGAATGTGGGTGGGTACCTTCCATAGTATTGCTCACCGGTTATTACGAATGCACTGGCAGGAAGCAGGGCTGCAGCAGAATTTTCAAATACTCGATGCCGATGATCAGCTTCGCCTGGTAAAACGAATAATCAACGGCCTGGATCTGGATGAAAAAAAGTGGCCGGCGCGACAAGCTGTTTGGTATATCAACAGTCAAAAAGATGAAGGCCTGCGAGCAAAACATATTGAAGACAGTGGCGATCTTTATATCAGAACGCACCTGGAAATCTACCGTGCCTATGAACAGGCATGTGAACGTGGCGGAATGGTTGATTTTGGGGAGCTGCTCTTAAGGTCCCATGAGTTGTGGCTCAACAAGCCTCGGCTATTGCAGCATTACCAGGACAGGTTTTCGACATTGCTGGTAGATGAGTTTCAGGATACCAATACTATTCAATATGCATGGCTTCGTGTGCTCGCTGGTGACAGGGATAATCTTACGGTTGTAGGCGATGATGATCAGTCTATATATGGCTGGCGAGGTGCAAAGATTGAAAATATTCAGCGATTCACAACGGACTTTCCAAAAAGTCGCACCATCAAATTGGAACAAAATTACCGATCGACCGGTACGATTCTTAGCGCCGCCAATAGCCTGATTGATCATAATGTAGGAAGACTGGGTAAGAAACTCTGGACTGATGGCAGCGAGGGTGATCCCATCAGGCTCTATGCTGCATACAATGAAATTGATGAGGCGCGTTTTATTGTCGAGCGGATCAAGCAGTGGTCCGGGGAAGGTAACCTGCTGTGTGAAGCGGCCATACTGTACCGCTCCAATGCGCAATCCAGGGTACTTGAAGAAGCGCTGTTAAGGTCTCAACTGGCGTATCGAATATATGGTGGCCAGCGTTTTTTCGAAAGAGCAGAAATCAGGAATACACTTGCCTATATGAGGTTGATCGGTGCCAGAGATTCTGATGCGGCGTTCGAAAGGATAGTCAACACACCAACGAGGGGCATCGGCGACCGGACAATACAGGAAATTCGTAACCTGGCCCGGTCAACTGGCGTATCTATGTGGCGTGCTGCAGAGGGTATTGCACAATCAGCGGACCTGCCAGCCAGAACAAGAAACGCTATTGGAAATTTTATTAAACTCATCGATTCCCTTGACCAGGCTACAAGAGAAGCAGACCTGGCGGAGCTGGTTGAAATCGTTGTAGAACAATCCGGCCTAAAAGCTTTCTACCAGAAGGAGCGAGGAGAAAGGGGCCAGGCAAGACTGGAAAATTTGGATGAATTGATCACCGCCGCAAGAACCTTTAATCCGGGGGACGATTATCATTTTGATGAAGAAGTTGAGGAAAACGCAGCAGAAGAACTCACCGCGCTTGAAGAATTTCTTAGCCATGCGGCACTCGAAGCGGGGGAAGGCCAGGGTGATTCAAACCAGGATTGTGTGCAGTTAATGACCATGCACAGCGCCAAGGGGTTGGAGTTTCCCCTGGTTTTTATTGCAGGAATGGAAGAAGGGTTGTTCCCCCATTCGAGGTCGTTGGAAGAACCCGGGCGGCTGGAAGAAGAGCGCCGGCTTTGTTATGTGGGTATGACCAGGGCGATGAAACAACTCTACCTGACCTATGCGGAAGTTAGGAGGATGCATGGGACAGACACATACAACCGCCCTTCCAGATTTGTTAGTGAAGTACCCGGTGAATTGATACAAGAGATCAGGTTAAAGACCGCCATTGTAAGACCCGCTAATAGATCGTCCGCAATGTCCAGTAGATTGAAAGACGTGCAAGTAGATGGTACAAACCTCAAGTTAGGACAGCGCGTAACCCATTTAAAATTTGGAGAAGGCATCGTCATTAACTATGAAGGTGCGGGAAAACAAGCCAGGGTGCAGGTCAATTTTTTGGATGCAGGTAGTAAGTGGTTAATGATGTCGCTGGCAAAACTCGAACCAGTGCATCGCTAAAACCAGTTAGTTTCTGTGTGGAAACACCGGTCTTACACGGACCAGGAATAAGTTTGGAACACCACCAATCATCATCTTATGGTTTGTCGTTAGCATGACATTCGCTAGTTACTAGAAGGAAGTTACCAGGTGAAAATGAAATACTTGTTTGTCTTGAGCTTGCTGATTCTCGCAGGATGCGATGGAGTTGATGGTGATTGTTCGCCTTGCGCGAACACGACTGTGCAGCCGGATAAGATCTATTCATGGCGAATGGTGACGACCTGGCCAAAGAACTTGCCTGGCATGGGCATTGCGCCTGAAACAATCGCCACCGCCGTGAGCAAAATGAGCAATGGCAGACTTAAGATTAAAGTGTATGGTGCTGGTGAAATTGTTCCTGCGTTAGAAGTGTTTGAAGCGGTATCCCAGGGTGCTGTACAGATGGGTCATGGCGCCGCCTACTACTGGAAGGGCAAGGTTCCAATTGCACAGTTCTTCACCACGGTACCATTCGGACTGACTGCACAGGAAATGAACGGCTGGTTATTTCATGGTGGGGGGATGGCGTTGTGGGAGGAACTTTATGCCAGGTATAACCTGGTGCCATTTGCAGCAGGTAATACGGGAGTACAAATGGCGGGTTGGTTTAACAAGGAAATTAACTCCCTTGAGGATATCAAAGGCATGAAAATGCGGATTCCCGGACTGGGTGGAGAGGTGTTTGAACGGGCTGGTGGGACTGCTGTTAATTTACCAGGGGGCGAAATCTTTACCAGCTTGCAGACGGGTGTAATTGACGCCACTGAATGGGTCGGACCCTACAATGACCTGGCGTTTGGTTTACACCAGGTAGCCAAATACTACTACTACCCCGGGTGGCAGGAACCAGGGCCGACCCTCGAAGCGATTGTCAATAAAGAAGCCTACGACGCCTTACCAGAAGATCTGCAGGAAATACTCAAGGCCGCCATCCTGGTGACCAACAATGACCTATTGGCAGAATATACCGCCAGGAACAATGCGGCACTACATGAACTGGTTGATGTCCATGGTGTCGAGCTACGGAAACTGCCTGACGATGTGATTCGTGAACTGGCTAAAATTTCCCGGGAAGTTGTTCGTGGCATCGTGGATGAAGATCCTCTGAGCCAGAAGATATATCGATCTTACAGCGAATTTCGAGATAGCGTTATTGACTATGAAGAAATATCCGAGCGAGCCTTTTTTGATGCCCGGTCACTTCAGGATAGAAGCCATTAGCCATAAATAAGCGAGGGCAGCCAGGTCGCAAGTTCCGGTTGCCACGCGATGAGAAGAAGAACCAGTAGCTGGATGATAATGAAAGGCACAACGCCCCGATAGATGTCGGTTGTCAGCACTTCTTTTGGCGCGACCCCCCTGAGGTAGAATAATGCGAAACCAAATGGCGGTGTCAGGAATGAGGTCTGTAGGTTGATGGCAATCATGATGCCTAACCAGACCGGATCGAGCCCCATCGCCATGAGTACAGGGCCGACAATGGGAACCACAACGAAGGTGATCTCGATAAAGTCGAGAATAAAACCCAGCAGGAAAATCACCAGCATGACGATAATGGTTGCCCCGGTTAATCCGCCGGGCATATTTTCAAATAACCTTTGTACGAGTTCATCACCACCGTAACCGCGAAACACAAGTGAAAAAAATGAGGCGCCCATCAGGATAAAAAAGACCATTGAGGTTGTTTTAATGGTCGATTGAGTCACTTCCCTGATTTGTTGGAAAGATAACGTTTGTTTTAGTATGGCGAGGATGAAGGCGCCCAGGGCACCAACCCCGGCGGCCTCTGTCGGTGTCGCTATACCTGCGAGAATGGAGCCCAGTACTGCGATTATCAACATTAGAGGCGGTGCCAGACTTGTGGCTATCTGGCGAACATCAATGTTTCGAACCTCGGCCCTCGGCGCTCTTTCAGGCTGTGTTACTGCCACGAACCAGATGTAGAAGGCGTAAAGTGACACGAGTATGAGTCCGGGAATGATTGCACCCGCAAACAGATCGCCGACGGATATTGTTCGTGGGTTAAATATGCCCTGGCTCAGTTGCGCCTGTTGGTAAGCATTGGATAACACATCCCCCAGCAGAACAAGGGCGATTGAAGGTGGAATAATCTGGCCTAGTGTACCAGTTGCGCATATTGTCCCGGTGGCCAGCGCAGGGTCGTATTTCGCTTTTAACATACTCGGCAGGGACATGAGCCCCATTGTGACCACCGTTGCACCGACAATGCCTGTGCTGGCTGCCATCAATGCCCCGACCAGGGTAACAGCGAGCCCCAGTCCTCCGGGAAAACGACCGAATACCCGGCTCATTGACTCAAGCAAGTTTTCCGCAATCCGGGATTTTTCGAGGATAACGCCCATCAACACGAACAGCGGGATGGCAATCAATGTCTGGTTAGTGATGATACCGAATAGGCGACTTGGTATTGCCAGCAGAAATTCAGGTACGAATACACCCGTTGCAATACCGATGGCGGCAGAGATGAGTGCAGTCCCCGCAAGCGTGAGTGCCACGGGGTATCCGAGTAGAAGCGCTAAGAAAACCGCTGCAAACATCAGGAGGGGAATGTACTGGTCCATTCAGGTCCGGTTGCTGGTTTCGTTAAGCGTCATGATTGCCCGGCCTATTTCTGCCAGCCCCTGTAGTATTAACAGGAAAGCCATCATTGGTATGAGTGTTTTCAACAGATAGACACCCGGCAGCCCCCCTGGCTGGGCAGAGCTTTCAGCGAGTGACCAGGAGAAAGACACATAATTGTAACTGGTGAAGAGAATGAATATTCCGATAGGAAGGAGAAATATCAGGGTGCCGAACAAGTCGACAAAAGCCTTGTTCCGGGGCGAAAATTTATCGTAGAAAATATCGACCCGGACGTGGCCCTGGTGTTTCAGTGTGTAACCGATTCCTAACATAAACACCATGCCGTGCATGTACATTACCGTTTCTTGCAGCGCGATTGATCCGAGATTGAAGATGTATCGGCTTACAACAATCAGGCAAGTGATGACCATCATCGCCAGGGTTAGCCATGCCACGCTAGCGCCAATCAATTCATTGATTGAATCGAGATATCGTACAAGTCTAGTGATAATCATTGGAAGAAATCAGCCAATGAGAGGTTCTTTTGAGTTCAGTGAAGTCTAGCACATTGCAGGTACTTCACCCTGTACGGCGCTATGGAATGTCCCGTAAAGCCGGCTATAAACCGGGCCCCCGATGCCCGGTATTTGCCTGCCGGACGCTTCCTTTACCGGAATGGGTTCTGTCTATTTCCTTGTCGTATCGTTTAAGTGCCTGGTCTAAGAAAGTGGAGCGCTATTAACTACTACGGTCTTTAATGCCGTAGCAGTTGACTGAAATAGCAGTAGATAAAATTTAAAGGAACACTGTTCAGGGTCGAACCAATCCAGCCTTGACCTAATCAACCAGACACCAGCGTAAAATCGATAATCTCGGCGGGTACTAAATGATCCAGTAGTGACCAACCAGCCCCACAAAGATGCTCAAGCCAACCCAGTGGTTGTTCAGGAATGCATCGAAACATGCCTGCCGCGAACGATCACGGATCAGGTATTGTTGATAAATAATAAACCCCGTTGCGACCAAAAGACCAACGTAAAATGGCCAGGTGAACAATTCGGACTTTGCAATGAGAAGCAGAGTGCCAAGGAAAATAACCTGTAGTGAGCCAATAGCAATCTTGTCCAGTTCTGCAAACAGAATAGCCGAGGACTTCAATCCCAGACGAAGATCATCCTGCCTGTCGACCATCGCGTACTCGGTGTCATAAGCGACGGTCCATACGAGGTTGGCAAGGATCAATAACCAGGCAACCTTTGGTATCTCTAACTGGGTCGCGGTGAATGCCATTGGAATACCACAGGAGAAAGCGATACCCAGGATGACCTGCGGCAAATAGGTGTAACGTTTCATG
>SMVB01175402.1_pt1 | contig 34992 bp, 28 predicted proteins | sample 2456461 | NCBI WGS metagenome assembly SMVB01 (sample SAMN11095934, study PRJNA526329) | marine sediment metagenome | biome: Marine sediment; feature: Surficial sediment; material: Deep marine sediment; isolation source: Hadal surficial sediment | place: Pacific Ocean | collected 2014-05 | depth... | reverse complement strand
TCTATCGTTCGCTTTAGCCAGGTGAAGCGAGGACTGTCTGAGCCACAGGCGAGTTCCGCAGCGCTGGCTAAAGTGAAGGATAGTTGGCCGTGCGAACCGGGACCAGGTGACTCAGCTTCGCGGGTAGTCTACAAAAGAAGGTGACAAAAGAGGCATTCCTTGATTGCCAGTCACTCAACTAAAATTCAAAATTGCGATCTTTGAATATTTGTGGGGATATCTCAGGGTCGGACTCTATTTAAAGCGCCTTACAGGTAGTGTCTAATTACACTTATAATACTGCGGAGCCAATGTGCTACGAAATTTACAAATAACACATTTTCAGGAAGAAAGTCATGCGGCTAAGACTACCAGTTAGACCCTTGTCGGCCCTCAGTTCTACCTATACAGAAAGTAGTCGTGGCAGTAAATGCGAAGGCCGAACCTGCCAGTAATTTGATCCGATTAAGCTGGAATTGAATTGACCAGAAAATGGAACAGTGAAGAGGTTAACCTGAGGAGTATAAGGAATCTATGAAACCGATTATATTGGTAGTTTCCTGGTTCATAACGGGCGGACTGCTTTATTACAGCATTCAAACACATGATGAAAACCAACGACTGACGGATGAAGTCAGCGGTCTACAAGGCGTTCGACAACAGTTTCAGCAACAGGTGATCCTCAACACCCAGTTGCAGCAGGAGTTTGAGAGTCAGATTCAACAACTGCAAAGTAACTTATTGGGTGCCCAAACGCAGATGAGTAATCTTTCCCAAGCCTTGCAGGACGCAAGGGAATTGATTGAGCCAATTCCACCCTCGACAACGCCAAACACTGACACAATTCGAGTGCAGTAGAAATGTGATTACAGGCGGGTCGACGCGGGTTGGTATAGCAAAACCTGTTTGGTTGTTGCAACGTCTGTCTATCCAAGGGCTATGGATTTCTGTGCAGAATCCTATACAGTAATGGGCTTTGTCCAAGCCCTAACGCTCGGCATGGATAGGTAGTAATCAAGTAACCTAAGTACGTATCCGGTACGCGAGGAAAGGTAACATGAGTAAATCGTTTTTTATCCAGGGTCTAGTGAAACTGACCACAGCCACATTGTTCCTTCTTCTGGCCGCTTGTTCCCAGGAAGCCAGTGAAAATAACACGGTTGTTCAGGCTCCAGATGCTACCCCGACACCGGCCGCCGATGTTGGTTACCACCGAGTCAACACACCCAACCCAGATGACCTGCTGAATGCCCAGATTTATGAGTTGGACAACGGTTTACAGGTTTACCTTACCGAGAACCATGAGGAGCCACGCTTCTATGCCGAAATAGCGGTACGAGCCGGTAGTAAACATGATCCGGCAGACGCTACAGGTCTGGCGCACTACCTGGAGCATCTGCTGTTTAAGGGCAACCAACATATGGGTACCCTGGACTATGAAGCTGAAAAACCCTATTTAGACCAGATCGTCGATTTATACGAACAACACTTCAATTCTACGGACGATACAGAGCGTGCCGAGATCTATGCCGAAATCAACCGTGTCGCGCAAATTGCAGCGGAATATGCCATTCCTAACGAAATTGATAAGGTCTACAACAGCATGGGGGCCCGTGGCCTCAATGCCCACACTTCCTACGAAGAAACTGTCTACAAGGTCGGGCTTCCCTCTAACCGTCTGGAGCAATGGGCAGAAATTGAATCTGATCGATTCATTAATCCGGTATTCAGGCTGTTTCATACCGAACTGGAAACAGTTTACGAAGAACTGAATCGCAGCCTGGATAGCCGCGCTCGCGTGGTTTCAACTGCCACAGATGAATTACTTTACAAGCAGCATCCTTACGGTCAACAGCCTACAATTGGAATTCCGGATCATCTCAAGAATCCTTCTCTGGTCTATATCCAGGAATATTTCGACAACTATTATGCACCCAATAATATGGCCATTTTTATCAGTGGTGATATTAACCCGGAACAGACCATTGCATTGATCAATGAGAAATTTTCATCTTGGGAAAGCAAGGATATACCTGAGGTGGGTCCCTGGGTAGAAGCTCCGCTACAGGGCGTTGAACGCCGTACAGTACAGTACCTGGGAGAAGAACAGGTGCAACTTGCTTTTCGAACAGTTTCCAACACCAGTGAGGACAAAGAAGCCTTGATGATGCTGGATATGATACTTGATAACCGCACAGCTGGACTGATAAACCTGAATCTGAGCCAGGCTCAAGTAGTAGCCAGCGCCGGCTCTTTTCCACGCATGTTGAATGACTATGGTTCCCAGCAACTCTGGGGAACACCCAAGACCGGGCAGACCCTGGAAGAAGTAGAAGCTCTATTGCTGGAACAATTGGACCTGATCAAAACTGGCGATTTTGACGATTGGATTATTGCTGCAATCGTTAATGATTTTAAAAAAACCGGCAAAGCATCCCTGGAATCAAACAATGCTCGGGTATCGATGATGCGCGCAGCGTACCTTTCATACAGTGATTGGGATTACAGTGTTGCAGAAATCAGTCGCCTGGAGCAGGTAAGTAAGCAGGATGTTATTGACGTTGCCAACCGATATTTTGGTGATGATTATGTGGCTGTGTATAGAGTGGATGCGCAACACGATATTCCTTCAGTTGTTAAGCCTCAAATTGATCCAGTCACTATTGACCCGACCCGCCAGTCCCAGTTCGCCGCAAGAATTCTGTCTATTTCAGTAGAGGAAATCGAACCTTCTTTTGTCGAAGTTGATCGTGACTACCGGGTAATTGAATTCGCTGAAGGCGTTCCATTGTATTATTCACCTAACCCGCTGAATGATTTATTCAGTTTCAGCATCAGTGTCGAAGTAGGAACTGAAGAAAATGAAAAGCTGAGTCTGGCATCCTCCATCATGGACAAATCTGGAACCAGTGAGCTATCCAATGAGGACTTGCAGAAAGAATGGTATCGCATGGGCAGCAGCTTCCGATTTGGCGCAGGAGAGAACCAGTCCAGTATGCGGATTTCAGGACTGGACGAACAATTCGAACCAACCCTGGCCTTAATGTTAGACCTGATACGTAATCCAGTAGTGGATGATCAAACTCTTGAAGAACTGAAAGGGCTCATACTCAAATCGAGGGAAGACCGGAAGAGCTCACCCCAGGCTATCGCTCAGGCACTATATCTCTACAATCGTTACGGTGAAGAGTCGCCCATGCTGGAGTCACTGACCGGTGATCAGATTCGCGAAACGACACTGGATGAGTTGCTATCGCTGCCGGCGGACCTATTGAACTACAAGCACACCATCAGTTACACCGGCTCAATGCCATTAGAAGAGTTGGTGGAAACGCTGCGTAGATATCATCCGGTAGAAACCGAACTTCGAGATACGCCGGCATACAGATTCCGTACCACCCGAGATATTTCTGCCACTGAGATTTACGTGGTTGATCGGGAAACTGCACAGGCACAGGTTCGCATAGAATTTCCTGACAGCCAGTATGATGAGGCGGCAACCCTATCAGCATCAATATATAACGACTACTTTGGCTCTGGCATGTCGAGTGTAGTGTTTCAAGAGCTGCGGGAAGCCCGTGCCCTGGCCTATTCAGCCAGTGCGCGCTATGCCCAGGGATCACGGGAAAATGCCGAGAATCTTATGCTCGGTGCTATCGCTTCGCAAACCGATAAGACGGTGGATGCCCTCGGTGCATTCATTGACTTAATTGACAATATGCCCGAATCAACCGAACGCTTTGATGATTCGGTAAGCTCACTACTAAACCGATACCGCACCTCAAAAGTGGGTTTTCGAGAAGTCATAGGCGTAGTACGTAGTTGGGAGCGCCTAGGTATTGAGGGTGACCCTCGCCGAGCCCGCTTCGAAGCACTGCAAAATGTCACTATGGCGGATTTACTTAACTTTCAACAAGAGCATGTTAGGGGGCGCCCCAAGCTGATTTCCATTGTCGGTGACCTGTCAATTATCGACCAAGCGGAACTTGAACAGTTCGGTACTGTCAGAGAAGTCCAGATAGATGAGATTTTTATTGATTAACTGAATACGGGCTACCTGGTTGCAATTTAACTGAAGTAGCTTGTAGTTTTCGCTCGGCTGAGCCAAGTATTTCGAATCAGTATCTGATGACAAATTCCCATAGCGAGTTGCCACTTAAGGTAAGTAATCTCCACAAGAGCTATGGAAGTTTTAACGTTCTCCGCAATCTCAACCTCGAACTCGCGAGGAACAGTATTCATGGCTTAGTCGGTTTAAACGGTTCAGGTAAAACTACTACGCTGGAATGCATTCTGGGCATGCAGGGCTTTAATAGCGGCGATATCGAAGTTCTAGGTTATCGACCGTCTCATTTGTACAAAGCAAGAGGTGCAATCGTTGGCATTTTCGATACACCAAGCCTGCATCCAAATTTAACTGTCCGCCAGAGTCTGGACCATGCACGACTGCTGTGCGACAAACCGGTTCGCTCCAGTGCAGAAGTCGAATCCTTATTGGGTATTACTCGTTACCAAGGGTTCAAAATTCGCCATCTTTCCCTGGGTAACAAAAGACGTGCTTCTATCGCCCACGCATTGCTTGGCAATCCTGAGCTGATTATTCTCGATGAACCATTTAACGGACTGGATGCGGAAGGAGTGGATGATGTTTTGCGGTTGATTCGACAGCTAAATCAAGAACAGGGAACTGCCTTTTTACTGTCGAGTCATCAATTGCCCTACCTGGAACAAATCTGTAGCCATCTCGCCATATTGCATGAAGGAACGATAGCCCTCAGCGACCGGATTGAAGCACTTTTTGAGGGTAATAAAACCCGCATTGTCATTCGTTGTGACCAACCCGAAAAAGCCATCGAATTGGTGGAAAAATCCGCTATGGCAACCCTGATTGAGGCCGAGGGATCCCTCTTACAGTTTGAATTGCTAACCGGTAAACCGGCTAAGATAAATCAGCTGTTAGTGAGTAGCGGAATTGAAGTATCGGAGTTGACCCAGAAAAAAGAATCCTTAACCTCGTTGTTTCACCAGATTACCAGCGTAGAAGGTGCCCAGTAGTGGAGGGATTTATCACCGCAATTAGGGCGGAACTATTCGTTGCTCTGCGCTGCAATAGTTCCAGAGTCACGGTGTTTTTACCTGCTCTGATTGTGCTCGCTCAACTAACACTGACCAGGTTGAGAGAGGTCGGTGAACTGGCCAGAGAAGCGCTGTTAAATGAATCCAGCTTCAGTCCTAATGCACCGGACTCCACGGCCTACGGATATTTTGTCGACGGGCTCAGTACCGGCCTCACCATATTGGTACTGATACTTGTTGCGCTTGCTGCTTATTCCTTTGCGTATGACCGCGATACTGGCCTGGTTCGCCATCTTCTAATCCGGCGAATATCCCGACCAGCCTTGTTACTTGCCAAACTGGTTCAGCTGCATATTGTTGCCATGGTTGCCCTGGTGTTATTGTTTGCCCTATCCTGGTTCTGCAGCGGTTTATTCTGGGAGTTTGGCGCCGTAGTGGAAGATGGATTTGAGCTCATTGGAGAAGCGGAAATCAGATCGGAAATCTGGCTGGGAACAAAACTGGCACTATTGCCGTTTCCTGCCGCTATCGCCTTTGGTTTGCTGATATCAGTTGTTGCCCAGTCAACCACCCAGGCGGTAACTACGGCTCTTGGCATTACTCTTGCCATTGATATCTTTAAATCGACTTTAGGTGACTTTTCCCATTATATATTTGCCAGCTTTCAACCATCCCTAATAGATCAATCTTATCTGCAGGACGTAAGTCGCTTGGTACGTGGATATTCCGATGTATTGATTGATGACCGTGTGTTATTGCTTAATACCTGGATCCCGATACCGCAAATGTTGCTGCTTGCAGCAATAGCTGTAGTCCTGGTGCGAAGGAAAAAGGTTTGAAACACTCTTATCCAAAAGTAAATCAATCAGTCATTTACAGTCTATTGCTGTGTGGGCTGCTAACTGGCTGCGTCAGTTACCAACCACGACTGCTTGTACCCAGTCTGACCTTCTCGGCAGAGGATCTGCAACTGAATGAACCGGCCCACAGCAATAGTCCAGGGGTAGACTTTGGCATTGAAACTGCGGTGAACGAAAGTGACTCATTGTTTAATGTCGAAGTTCTGCCTGGCATAAGGGTTCGTTCGGTGATTCCAGGCGGTCCAGCCAGTTTAGCCGGGATCCAGGCTGGAGACGTCATTCTCAGCGTCAATGGCACTGAAACTAACAATCCCGATACGCTAGTTGCCATTGCCCAACAAAGCCAGGAGCAATCTGCGTTTCAGTTTCAGATCAGGAGAAATACAGCAGTCCTTGCGGCGAATCTGATCCCCCGCCCCGCCAGTGCCAACAGTGCACCACTGCGGGAGCTCTATCGCGTGGATCCAATTGCCACCAGAGCAGGGTATCGAACAGAACTGTTAACTGTACAGGATCAGGCGGATATCACCGTTGCCACAATAGTGGATATCCAGCCCGGCAGTCCTTTACTTACAGATGGTTTTGCGGTCGATGATATGATTCTGGCTGTGAACGGCAATCCAATTGAATCAGCCCAGGGCCTGATTAATAATTTGAATACAGACTTCGCGTTAGGCGAGACAGTGTCAGTGACCGTTTTTAGCCATGATCAGCTATTGGAAAAAAGCCTGACCTTGTGGGATCCGGGAAGACGAATCAGTCGCCTATCATTGTGGCCATTGCTGCTATATGAATCAACATTAAGTCCGCAACGCACAAGCCTTTCGATCCTGGACTTCTGGCTGTTCTCGGTTTATCGCTTTGATCGTAACGTTGGAGAACGACAGCATAGGTTGTTTGAGTTGATTAGATTCAGCAGTGACTATGGTGAATTGATCGAGGAAACACAATAGTGAGCCGCGAATGTTAAAGCTCAAACACCAATTGCCAAAACCAGGGATGGTATTGAATTACAGTTTTCTGGGTTGCCTGGCACTGCTAGTCATGTCCGCTACTAGCGCCCAGACTAACTACGTCAGTTCTGAAATCATGCTCGATACTACTGAAGCTCGTGTGATCATGGAAGACATGAATGGTGATGATCGACTGGATATGGTCACATCCAGATGGCAAAAAAACCTGGGCAGAGAATTACTGATTTATTTTCAACTCGAAGACGGCAGGTATTCTCCCACACCTAAATCCATAGAAATAAAAACCGAAATTATAGCTGTGGGCTTTGCTGACTTACGTGACGATCCGGGCAAAGAGCTTATACTGTTTGCCAACCAAGGAGTTTTCAGTCTGTCTACTGCAGTAGATGGTTATGCTGGAAATTTAAAACCACTACTTGAATGGAAACTGGTGGCTGATGTTCCAGACTCGGACAGCATTCAATACTTCATGAACATTCGCGATCTTGACGGGGATGGGTTTATTGACCTGCTGATTCCTGGCGAAAAAACCTATGGGTTCTTCCGTGGCGGCAACGACGAAACATTTAGCCTGGTCGCGGAATTTTCTACCATAAATCTGCAACTCGATCCCTCTGCACGACCTACTGGTGACAACGAACTTTCTGTCAGTATCGAGATCAATTCCACCGATGGTATTAAACTGAACGTGGCGGCTTCATCACCTACTCCGTTTGCTGGATTTATAGAGGAATGGCAAAAAGACAACGACGAAGCTGATAATCTGTTACGTGCAGAAAACTGGATGCCCTCAGTAAGTTTGGCTGATTTTAATGGCGATGGAAAAGACGACATAATATATATTAATGTTGGCCTTGATATCCGGGGTCAGGTGAATCTCTTATTTCAAACTGCTGATGGGAATTATCCCTCGCTACCTGACTGGCAAGGATCAATAGATACTCGAGGGGAAATAATTCTGGCCGACCTCGATGGGGATGAGTTGATGGACATAGTAAGACTCACCGGCGAAGGAAATAAGCTGGATGCCTATTTGTTTCACAATACCGGTGGTCAGTTCAATTTTGACCAGCCTAGCCAGATCATGCGATTTTCTGGCTATGATGTGAATTTAAATTTCGTTGACCTTAATAATGACGGGCAACCGGAACTGACTGTGAGCTATTACACTATTCCAGTGATTGAAGCGATTCGTAATTCCAGCATTGTTCGAACCCAGTTGCTCTATAACAGTAACGAAGTTGAGCCTGGCCAGTTCTTTACCAGACGGCCACAGTATCGCCTAGAAGAAGATTTTTCGGCCGCCAATATCAGGGCACTCGCTGAACAGATGTCCCTGCGATTTGACGTTGACGGTGATGGCCAACTAGACGCACTCTATATTTCTGATGAAGGCGTGCTTGCCGCCAAACGGATAGATTCAGACTTGAGAATTTCCCGAGACCCATTTTGGGAGTATGTGCCCTCGCGGACTATCATCGGTTTTTCCGTTCTGGATTTGAACGGTGACAATATTCCCGACCTGACATTGAGACACAGCAACGCTATTTCACTGCTGGTAGCCAACCCATGAAGGCTTCTCGCTACTTTCCTCGGTTTATACTCGTTACTTTGCTGTTAAAAACAGCCGCGGTACAGGGGGCAGAGCTTGAAGGATACCAGCAATTTGCATTTCATCTACCTGGAGACACAGAACAGTTGCTGGTAGCTGACGCCGACAACGATGGGTATAGCGAACTTATCGCTGTAACAGAGAACGAATTACGTATTTATTTCCAATCGGACGGGGTATTTGATTTTGCATCCGGCTACCAGACTATAACGTTTTCTGGCGATGCAATTGGTTGGGATTTAAGTTACGGCTATCAGATTGACGGCCAGCCTTCACTGGCAATAGTGGCCCTGGTGGATGGTAAGCAGGTCATGGTTTGGCGCGTCCAACAACGTCAGATTTCTGAGCCGGAGATTCTTATTTCAGACCTTGATGGTTTTCTGCCCAAGGGTGTAAATAGATTGCATTTCACTCGAGACATTAATGATGACGGTTTAGATGACCTGATAATTCCCGGGGCCGGGGTGTTAAATCTATACATTCGCAATCCCGACCGCAGCTACCAGAGTGGAATCAGTGTACAGACCGAAGTGAGAATGCGCACGCGCCTCAATCCTAATGGACTTGAACGGCAAACCGGCCAATCCATTACCATACCCTTGATGGAATTACGTGATGTTAATGGAGATGGCTTATCTGATCTGGTTTCTCGTACGGAGGAACAGTTAGCTGTTTTTATCGCTGAAGACAAGGGTGCACAGTACTTTTTGCCAACCCCTACCTACTCACTGGACATTGCCGCTATTCAAGAGCGACTTGGTGACTTTGATATTGATAAGATAGATTTTTCCAATCTAACAGGAATTCTTTCTCTCACCCATGAAGAAATCCTTGAAGATATAAACGCAGACGGCATTGACGATTTATTGCTACGTGAGGGAGGTAAGGTTTCGTTATTTATCGGCACTCCCGAGGGCATATCCTTTGAGCAACCAAAGCAGGTTTTGCGATCCGGTGGTAACGTACTGAGCACATTTCTGTTTGATGAAAACGAAGATGGACTGAAGGATCTCTGGTTGTGGCGCGTAGAAACCATCTCTGTCGGGGATATTTTTCTGTGGCTTGCCTTATCCGGCAGTATTGCTGTCGAGGCGTTTATATACCTTAACGACGGAGAGAAATTTGCCCGCAGACCGTCGCGCAAAATCACGGTTAATTTCAAATTCCCCTCGGCGATCCGGTTGGCAAGCTCGGCGATGGATATTGCCAGGGAAGTTCGTGAAGTGGAAGATGAACAACCATTACCCAATACCGCAGCCAATATTGATGATAATCCCAGTGCGGAAGATCTGCTGGTATTAATCAACAACAAGGTGGAAATTTTTCTAAACTCGATTGAGCCGGTAACGAGTACTGATCCTTTCTTAGACGGCTTGAACTATATTCGCGACAGAGATGACTATGAAATTAATATTGGCAATATAATCAACAATATCTCAATCAATGGTAATTCAGAGTTGGAACGCGTGCGGAACAAGGTTGCCGATTACCAAATTTCACTCAACCAATCGGTCACTTCAGGCGATATAATTCCGGTAAAACTGAACCCCGACGACAGAGATGACATATTTATATTTATCGAACGCGATAATGATCAAATTCGAGGATTGCTGTTACTTTCCAGCGAAAACTAAAATTGATTAAGGGTAAATAAACGTTGGGTAACCATTGAAAAAAGCCGTCTGGATATCATTTGGGATTTCTTTAGTGTTGGTGAATTTGGCCGCCTGGCTTGTCGAGCAATTCACCGGTTTTTATATTCTGATGATACTCCGTGTTGGGCTCATATTGGGCATCACAGTTATTACGGCTATTTTTGTCGGAGCGTTTCTATTGGTTAATAAATTTGAAGAAGAAAAGCCGTTAACCGGTTCTACTGCAGATACACTGCAATATTCTAAAAAATCTGAGTTCAACCCGGAAAAGAGTGATAGTCATGAATAAATTCATATTTGGAATCAGCGCTGCTTTAGTTATCACTACAACAGTTTCCGCCTACGCGATTTACCTTGAAAACCAGACCCATGAGCAGCAGTTAGCAGATTATGCAAACCAGGTGGAGCAACTACTTGTGCGCATAGAAGAAAATACTCGACAACGAGTTGAATTTGAACAGCAGATCGACCAGCTGAACAAGGATTTGCTACTGTCTGACAATCACATACAGGTACTTGACACTGAGCTTGAAGAAACCTTAGAAAAGGTTAACCCGGACTATGAACAAATCGAACGTGAAATTCGGAATCGAGTAAGTGTTGAATATCAACGCCAATCTCAGATTGACGAAATACCCACTGCGACATCGCTGATTAATCAATTATCACTTATGAATGCAGAGGACAGGGCAGCAATACTCTCTGTGCAGGGTCAATACGGTAACTTTCTTGACTCACTGAACGTTGGCCCTGATCGTATGGAAATAATTACCCAGGCGCTAATCGATGTAACTCTTGGACAAAGCCAGGCGCGTCAAGACCTGGTAAACCAGGAATTGCCTCCCAGGGAAATGCGCACCCAGTTACGAAGCATTTTGAGTCCACAGGCAGCCAGGGATGAGCTTGCCTTTGTGCTGGATGAACAGGAATTAGCGCTGTTAGAAGACTCCCAACAAAGCCAGAATCGGTTTTTTACTAGAGCTATAGGCGAAAGTGGCGTTTTCCGGATACGAGGCTCTTCTCTCAATGGCGGACAACCGGGCTTCGGTGCGGCAGAAATTATTATTAGTACCGATGCTGCCAATCCAGAGGTAAGGAATTTTGTCATTGAACAACTTCAATTCCGTGATCAGGCACCCCGATAAATTGCATGCCATTGACTGAATCAAATTCTAAACCAATCGGTTATTTTTAAATCTGTCTTAGGCCTATTGTTCGAGGGCTTTAGCTTCCCGCAGTCGGACCTCAGGGTTCAGTGCAACGAATCAGAATTTTCAATTATTGCCCCATCCTGCTGCTATTCTAAATTAAGCTACGCATCAATTGGTTAACTGAATATCGTCAACCGCCCTAGCAAAACCACCTTCAATAAAAAGCAATATAGGGAACCTCTGGTTAATGTTAAACCGTATAGGGCTCGGTTTTTCCTTTTGTCTTTTGCGGCAGCCTGCTGGCAATGGTTGAGTGGTAACAACATCGATGTGGTTTCAGATTTAGTCGCCGCTACTTTCGAGATGTCGGCTTTAGCCGTTGAAATTGCCATCGGACTGATCGGGATTATGACACTGGGGTTAGGCCTGTTTAAAACAGTTGAACAGAGCAGTTTAGCTAGCCTGCTAGCGGTTGGACTAAATCCGCTGTGCGCCAGGTTGATGCCGGAAGTCCCTGCCAACCACCCGACCCTGGGCTCCATAACCATGAACCTGGCGGCAAACATGTTGGGATTCGCCACTGTAACAGTCCGTCTGATTTTATTGTGATTTGGCAGGAAATATGTTTACATCTGGAGCGCTGTGCCTGGATGCAAATGTTGATGAACTATCGATCTTTCTTCGTTTTTAATAACAAATTATTCAGCTTACTGTCCCTGACAATATTGGTCCTGACATCGTTGGTGTCCTGTACCGATCAAATGTCACAGTCCCGTCCTTATATACTGACAACTGCCACAACCGGTGGCACTTATTATCCGGTGGGTGTTGCCATAGCCACCATCGCCCATGCGCAATTAAGCGAAAGCCACGGAATTTCCATGACCGCAATAAGTTCTGCCGGCTCATTGGAAAACGTAAAGCTACTACGGGATAACCAGGTGCAATTTGCTCTGTTACAGGGACCGTTCGGAGCCTGGGCCTGGAACGGTGAAGGACCAATTAGCCAACCCCAAACCCAGATGCGAAGTGTCAGCGCCATGTGGCACAACGTCGAACATTTCGTGTTATTAACTGAACTGGTAGTAAACGGCGACATCATGGATCTGGACAATTTGGACGGTGAACGCTATGTGCTTGGCGCACGTAATTCGGGTGCCGAACAAACCGGCCGCTTTATACTTGAGACTCTGGGAATAGATTATGCGAACAAATTCAACTTAGGTTATATGGGCTATGGCCCCACCACCCGTGCTATTCAGGACGGTAATATCGTTGGTATGAATATACCCGCTGGCGCTCCAGTCAGTTCTATAACTCAGGCCTTTGCTTTGATGGGCGACCGAATAACTATTCTGGACTGGACCCAGGAGACTCTGGATCGGATAAACGCGAAATACCCGTTATGGGACTGGTACGAATTTCCGCCAGGAACCTACCCTAACCAGGATAAATTGGTAAGGACTATCTCGTCGCCAAACGTACTGGTAACTCGAGCTGACATCCCCGAAGAAGTGGTGTACCAAATAACAAAAGTTATATGGGAAAACCTTGCAACTTTGCAGGAAATTCATAGGGCCACCAATGATATGCGTCTCGAATTAGCTGTCACCGGGCTTGGTGCGCCATTACATCTCGGCGCACTACGTTACTACCGTGAAGCTGGTCTGAGTATCCCCGATCGCCTGATTTTGGAATAAGTAGGTTTGCAGTCAAAAGAATAATAAAAGAGCCGAATCAATGAACTCACCGTTACTAAAATTTGCCGCGTTTCTGTTTGCCCTGTTTCATATTTATTGCAATGTATTTGCCAGTATTTCCGAGTTATGGCTGTCAGCGATCCACTTTGGAGGGTTTGGGGCAATCTGTGTTCTCATGGCTAATGAAACGGAAGAAGTAAAGAAGAATAAATTTCGTTATTGGACCAATGTGTTACTTGCCGTACTGTCTGTTTCGGTAGCCGCCTACCTGATTCTATTCGAAACGGCGCTCTATGAAAGAGAAGCTGAGTTTATATTAAGCGACTATATTTTCTCAACTATTGCTGTGGTCCTGGCCATTGAGTTTACCCGTCGTACAACCGGGTGGTTTATGCCGGTACTGGTCTTGATCAGTCTTTCTTATATCTTATTCATGGGTCGCTACATCAGCGGTGTGTTTTCCTTTCCAGGTCTCAGCCTGGAAACCGTGTTGTATCGTAGCTACTTCAGTAGTGAAGGTATGTTTGGCTTGACTGCCAATATCTCTTCAACCTTTGTATTCATGTTTATTATTTTCGGCTCATTTCTCCTGCACTCTGGCGCTGGGGATTTCATCGTAAAACTCGCACGTTGCCTGGCTGGACGCATAACCGGGGGTGCCGGCATAGTGGCAGTAGTTTGCTCCGGGTTGATGGGATCAATTACCGGTTCAGCCGTTGCTAATACCGTTTCGACTGGCGTAATTACTATACCCATGATGAAAAGGTCCGGTTTCGAAGGTCAATTTTCAGCCGGAGTTGTGGCGGCCTCTTCAACCGGTGGCGCGTTAATGCCTCCCATAATGGGGGCAGGTGCCTTCGTTTTAGCCAGCTATACGCAAATCAGTTATTTAACCATCATATCCGTCTCGACATTACCCGCTATCCTCTACTTTCTGACGGTCTCCTATTTTGTCCGCATTGAAGCCAAGCGCTTAAATCTGCTACCCGAGAAGTCTGAAGATATTGAAAGTGTTGGTGAAGTATTGAAACAAGGTTGGCATTTTATTATCCCACTTGGTGTATTAGTCAGTCTGTTAATCATCGGCCGTACTCCGACTACTGCTGCCGCTTTTGCTACTTTAACCATAATAGTTTCATCCTGGATATCATCAAACCCGATGAAGTGGGGTGATATTTATAACGCTACCCTGGAAGGCGTAAAAGTTATGCTGAGTACCGCCCTCTTATTGATAGCTGTAGGATTAATAATTAACGTTATCACCACCACCGGAGTCGGTAATGCTTTTTCCTTAATGATTGTTGAGTGGGCGCAGGGCAGTTTGTTTATAACCCTAATACTCGTCGCACTCGCGTCACTGGTACTTGGTATGGGTCTACCGGTTACCGCTTCCTACATTGTTTTGGCAACCCTGTCGGCGCCATTGATTTTTGACCTTATCAGCCAAGCCGAATTACTGACCGCGTTACAACTTGGAGACTTGCCATCAAATGTGCAAGCTACATTAGGGTTGTTCGGTGGCGACCCTATTGTGGCGTTACAGGAAATGCCGCTGGAAATGAAGCGGCTAATCCGTGAGGAAATGCTAGAGCCGGAATTACTCACAGGAATGCTGTTAAGCGCGCATCTCATCATTTTCTGGCTATCACAAGACAGCAACGTTACGCCGCCTGTGTGTCTGGCATCATTTGCGGCGGCCGGAATCGCTGGAACCCCCCCAATGGCAACGGGACTAACCAGCTGGAAAGTGGCCAAGGGTCTTTATCTGATTCCACTTCTGTTTGCCTACTCCCCTATTATCTCCGGTTCCTGGCCTGAACGCCTTGAAGTGTTCGGCTGGTCTTGCCTGGGTCTTTATGCGCTCGCTGGCCTTTTACACTGGCACCTGGAAATCAGGTTAAATGCAGCGACTGCAACGCTGTTACTATTGAGTGCTGCTTTGCTAATGTGGACTCCGTTTGGTATTTTCTATCATCTAATTGGTGCCGGGGTTCTGTTAGGCGTAATCCTCTGGCAACGTAAAATCAAATCTCAAATCGTCGAGACGACTGCCTGACTTTTACCCATTCGGCGAATCAATTCTTAAACACTAAATTACTTTATTGCGAGAACTGTTCTATGAGCCATCACATTGCCAAAGAAATTCATCTGGTTTCACGTCCCGAGGGTACTCCCTCCGATGAAAATTTCAAACTAGTGGAAACTGAATTACCGCTGCCAGGTGCTGATCAGGTACTGATTAAAAACCTCTACATGTCAGTGGATCCTTATATGCGCGGCCGAATGCGAGCCGAAGGAGTTTATGCCGCACCGTTTGAACTGAACAAGGTAATGTACGGCGGCGCGATAGGAGAAGTAATTGAATCAAACAACAGCGATCTTGCGCCGGGAGATATCGTGTCCAATCAATGTGCCTGGCGCGACTGGTTTGTGGCGGATGCAGATACGGTCAACAAATTCATACCTTTTGCACCAGACCAACTGTCAATCTATTTGGGTACTCTGGGAATGCCAGGATTTACAGCTTATGTCGGATTATCGAAATTTGGCGAACCTAAGGCTGGCGAAACAGTCTTCGTTTCAGCCGCCTCTGGCGCTGTGGGTGCCAATGTGTGCCAGATTGCCAAGTTAAAAGGATGTAAAGTGATTGGCAGTGTAGGCTCAGATGACAAAGCAGCCTGGTTAAAAGAAGAATGTGGGATAGACCAAGTAATTAATTATAAAACTTGCGGGAATCTGACGAGTGCGCTAAGCAACGCGGCACCAGATGGAGTCGATGTTTATTTTGAAAACGTAGGTGGCGATCACTTACAGGCTGCGATAGCCAATATGAACCCTTTTGGGCGTATTGCTGCCTGCGGCATGATACAGACATACAACAACACGGAACCTGCGCCTGGACCGAACAACCTGATGCTTATCGTTGGTAAAAAACTACGCATTAACGGCTTTATTGTTTGGGATCATGCAGAAATGCATCCACAGTTCATGGTTGATATGGTGAGCTGGATAACAGCTGGAAAAATTAAGTATCGCGAGACGGTAGTTGACGGCCTGGAAAATGCAGCAGACGCGTTTGTAGGCCTATTCAGTGGTCAGAATTTTGGCAAGATGATTGTAAAAATTTAACCCCCCCAGAGTGAATTAGTTGAGCCATAAAGGCGATTACAATCAATCAAGGGTAGATAGCGCCGGGGTGACCGTCTGAATTTCCAAATTACTACGCTAGACGTGGTTTAGGTCGCCGACGGGGAAATATTGACCGAAATAATACAAACCCCGATGCCTCAAGCACCAAGGTAATGAAAATGGCAACACTAAACCCCCACTCCAGTGCCTTCGCATCCAGCGGCACAGTATAGGAGTATGCCTCAAAGGCTTCGACGCGAAGTTCCGGATTAGCGGCAAACAAAATGTGAAAGGCGCTGGTATACCACTGTGAGGCGAGTGCTGTTTGTTCTGAGAGAATTAAATTGTAACGGTCGTAAATATTACGAATACTGTTGGAGTCTTCCTCAAACACGCGGTCATTGCTGTTTTCGTAGTAAGCAATGAGTAATTCCATATCTCCATCGAATAACAGGTCAGCCGTTGCTTGAAAACCACTGATATTACTACTGACTTCTAAAAAATGCGCATCGACCCGTTTTTGGTATTGATCCAGATAACTTGGAACTTGAATTCCAACCAACAAGCCACAAGCAAAAGTTAACAGCCGGATATAGCCACGCAAAATTAATCTCATAATTATTACCTGGTCATTTACTCATCTTAATTACCCTAGATGCGACAAATCAGGCCTGAGGGCATCATTCCCCCAATCTACCAACCCCAGGTTTCCCCTAGTGGAGGTGTTTCAATCCTAGAGTAGCTAATCCAGCCTACCTTATAGTCTGAATTCAACCTGATAATAGTTCCTAACCTTGGGCAAGAAGGCTACGTAGGTCAATAATTGCAGCATTTGCTCGAGAAACATAATTCGCCATTGTCAGTGAGTGATTGGCAAATGTACTAAATCCGGAGCCATTGAGAATTATCGGGAAAAATACGGCTCGTTGGCTCGCTTCCAACTCTCTAATTATCTGCCTCAGGCTTGCTATTGCGTTTTTGTCCTCCAACACATTGGCAAAATCTATTTCTACCGCTTGCAGGAAATGCATTAATGCCCAAGTGGCACCTCGTGCCTGATAAAAAATATCATCAACTTGCAGCCTGGGCGTCTTTATTAGGGACTCACTTTGCACTGGTGTAGATTGTGTGGCTGATCGGTCGCCAGCGGTGTCAGTGTTGATTCTACGTTGTCCTACGCTGGCACTTAAGCGCTGAGACAAACTACCCAAACGTGACTCAACAGAAATCAGCCAGCTTGACAAATTATCAGCTCTGGCAAAAAATTGGGCGTCGCTTACCTGGGTATCGGCGATTCGTCCAAAATAAGAATAAAGATGGTCAATCGCTTCTTGGTATTCACCCTCAGAAGTTGGAAACACCCAACTGTCATTATCAAAATTGAAATTCGGCTCGGCGATTATCAGATCCTGATCCTCCGTTGATTGGGATTGGGATCGACTGAACGCTTCACGAAAAGCTCTGGCTAAATCCCTTACTTGAACTAATACACCTAATTCCCAATTTGGAATATTGTCAAGAAACACACCCGGCGGCATTACATCGTTGGTCAGGTAGCCCCCGGGTTTATCCAATAGAGTTTCAGCTACACGAATTAACGCGGCGGTTGTCGCACTCCCGGTTACATAGTCGTTATCACTGGTAGCAAGATGGTCATTCAGGTTTTGTTGTACCGAAAACGCGCTTGGCTCTACGCTCCATAGCAGACCTAAAATCAATACAGCCAGGGACAGCAATACCATGACAGACAAAACAGCTTTCCAGACACGGCCCCCTCCGTCACCTGATATCAGAGGAGTAAATTTATTCATGATTGTCTGTTTCAGATTGGTAAGTTCCATAGCTTAGATAACTCGGTTATGAACCAGGGAATCTTTGAATAAGTCAGAGCTTCCCTAATTTTTATCTTCGTCAACAACATCAGCAACTGGAGGTTCGTTTTCAACATCGGCTTCACTATCAGGCATTCTAAGTCGTATGATAGCGTATGATCCCAGCTCTATATTGCCGCGGATTCTATACCCGGTTACGGACTCGCGCATTACTGTGTACACCCATCTTGCCTGCTCGTCAGTGGGCGCTGTAATTAACAGAAAAGCGTCATGTTCTCTGACCTGAGCTGCAATAGATGATAATTTTATCTGCAGTTCTTCAGTTTGTGCAAGCAACGCTTGTGGATTCAATTCAAACACCAGGTCAGCAGAATTCATCTCAGACTCTAAGTCCAATTGAGCCTGGTTGATTTCGGGGTGCTTATCATCTACGAACCGGGCTCGGTCTAACAAAATTTGTGCTGACGCAAATCTGCCTTGACGACCTGCTTCGGCGGCGAGCTCAAGATAGCGCAGTACAATATTCTGCAATCCTTCAAGAGCCAGTTTATTATCGGGTTCATAGGCTAATACCCGCTGGTATCGACCGTGTGCATTATCGTCGATAGGTGAAAGCAGGCGATCATCGGCTAAAGCGTTTAATGCATCATAGAGCAGGTCACCCAGAATTCGTTGGCGAGCGAAATCAACCGCCCAATCTTCAATAATCCCATTGGCTGACTGCCCTTCAATCACCAGTGTCTCTTGGGGTATTTGTTCTTCTGTAATGTCAGTTTCAATATCCCTGCTCTGACAACCACTCACAATGACAATTGCCAGCAGACTCTGCAGCGGGACTCGGAAATTTAGATTTACCCTATCCATCATGAAACCAGCTCAGTGAAGGGGATGAAACTGAGCATATCTCCCTCTTGTACCGTTGTAAACGGAGGCACTACAGCTAATCCATCTGCCGCGCTCAGAGAAGATGCGACACCCGAACTTTGGCTATTAAAAGGTACCATGGCGGACTTGCCAGATGAGTCTGTACCCACTGAAACACGCAGATATTGCTGGCGCTCACCGGTTATTGATGATTCAAATCCGGCCGCTATTGGATAACTGGTGCAAGTGGTATTATTGGCCCCAGAGAGAGTCAACAAGGCCGGTTTAACTAACAATACAAAGGTGACAAATGCTGATACCGGATTACCCGGTAAGCCAAAAAAAGGCTTACCAAGGACAGAGCCAAAAGCAAAAGGTTTCCCGGGTTTAATCGCCAGCTTCCACAAATCAAGGCGACCCATTTTAGATACAGCTGCCTTCACATGATCTTCCTCACCGACAGAAACACCACCGCTGGAAATTATACAGTCTGCTTGCTTTGCGCCTTTTTCCATACTTGCCATAGTACTATCTAAACTATCGTCAACAATTCCTAAGTCCAAAACGTCCATTTCCAAAGCCTTTAGCAGGCTGGCAATCGCGTAATAATTCGAGTTATAAATTTGACCTGCATTCAAAGGAGTGCCGGGTCGCACTAATTCATCTCCTGTTGTAAGGACAGCAACTTTCAACCTGCGCCTGACTTCTATTTTGGCAGTACCGGAAGAAGCCAACAACCCGATGTCTTGAACTCGAAGCCTGTGACCTGCATTAAAAATGACGGTCCCGCGTTGAATGTCCTCTCCTCTTTTCCGTATGTTTTCCCCAGGCGCCACTGACTGCAATATCCTAACTTTGTCACCCGAAATTTCACAATTCTCTTGCATCACAACAGCATTTGCCTGGGAGGGCAAAGGGGCTCCGGTAAAGATCCTCGCCGCCGTGCCAGGTGTAAGTGAATCGCCTACATATCCTGCCGCTAGGCGTTGAGATACCGGCAGCATGGCTGGTACCGCTTTTAAGTCAATCGTATTGACTGCGTAACCATCCATGGCACTGTTATCAGTACCTGGTACGTCCAGTGGGGCTACTACATCTGCCGCCAAAATCCTTGCCACTGAAGGAATTATTTCCACCTGCTCTGTGCCGGGAATTACAGACAACCCAGCCAATATATTTCTCCGGGCAATATCAATCGAGGTCAGCTCATTTTTCATATTATTAATGACAATTATTAGGGCAGTGTTTTGACTAGTTCACCCTAAACACCTATTACACAACCAGACTATAGCTTAAATCTAATACGCTAAATCAGGCCAGCGATATCAAGGCCTGGTCCAGTTCTAGAAAACTAAAACATCGGGTGGCAGGACATGGCTCGTTTCAGTGCAGGCGCTTTGAATTTAGGTTGTCAGGTAACTGAACACCTTGCACTGAAGGGGCAACTTCATCAGCACCAGTTGTCCCTTGGCAAACTGATTTTATCGTATTCTTCAAATCTCCATGCCAAGATCGTTGCTTGATGCCAAAAGTATCAAAGATCTTCTTACTGGATAAGGTTGTATTGGACACCTCAGGAGGATTGGCATGGACCTCCGAAATTTTAATACTATCAAGCAGCTGATATATTTCTTCGTCATATTGAGAAGCATAATTTAAAACTTGCCTTACAAATTCGCTCTCTTTCTTGGTCTCCAATCCACAATAGTGGTACGTTCCCCACACATTGGCATCACTATCAATTTGTTGACATATCCCCAGCACTATCCTCGCCAGATCTGCATTAGACGTTGGGCTGAAGCGGCGCCGCGATACACTTAATAACCCGGAGCTCTTTTTGCAAGCTTTTATCCAGGACTTAATGACATCGCATTGAGATTGGCCGAACAGCCACCCGGTTCTAAGAATAATATGTTTTGGCACCTTGGCAATGGCTTGTTCCCCGATAATCGCACTTTTACCGTAAACACCCGCGGGATCTACCTCATCTTGTTCGTTGTAGCCCAATTTTTTTTCACCATCGAAAACGTAGCAAGTCGAAAGATGCATCAAGGGAAGGTCATTTTGTTCACAAAAATCAGCTAACAATACAGTGTATTGTTGGTGAATGTTGCGGCACTCCTCTTCCGCTACCTCGGCTTTTAAAACCGCTGCCTGGCTATTAGCTTTGAAAGTATGAAGGTTAATCAGCTGATCAGGATTGTATCGGCTGAATAATTGCCCTAACGATTCGTGATCTGAGGAGTGAAGCAATCGATCCGGAATCACTTGATAGAAAATATCCATGTGCTTGAATAGGGCAATCAGCTCCCTACCGGCGGGTGTTCCAGCGCCTGCAATCAACAACTTCACGGAGAAACTCCTATCAGCTTACTGCTCCGTAAGTAGGTACTGCCCATTGGTGCCTTAGAATGGTATATCGTCGTCGAAATTATCAAAATTGGCTGGGGCTTGTTCAGGCGCTGATTGAGCAGCGGCAGCTGGCTTGGATTGGCCAAAATCTGAAGCGCCCTGCGCGCTGCCACGTGAATCAAGCATTTGCATTTCATTAGCGACAATCTCTGTGGCATATCGTTTTACGCCATCTTGTTCCCAGGAACGTGTTTGCAAACGCCCTTCAATGTATAGCTTGGAGCCTTTGTGAACATATTCACCGACAATTTCTGCCAGCTTATTGAAAAAAACGATTCGATGCCATTCTGTTTTATCAACATTTTCCCCGGAATTTTTGTCCTTCCAGCTCTCCGAGGTGGCTATTGTCAAATTGACGACGGCATTTCCGTTCGGCATGTAGCGAATCTCTGGGTCACCACCGCAATTACCGATCAAAATTACCTTATTCACACCTCGAGTCGCCACTTTAATCTCCCAATAAATTCGCTGCTTAGCTCAACTGCTAAGTCTATACCATGAGAACCGCAGAGAGAAACAAATCCCAAAATTTGCATCCAAGCAGTCTTTTGGTGGTAACCCATCGTCAGTGGTCATCCTTATTTGCAAAATACTCAGTCTTCACTGTGATTGTAAGTTCTGATAGTGCAGAACCCCCTTCCAAGCCAACACAATATTCAAAGTGATCCACCACCCAACCACAGTATTGCTTTACTCATGAAACCAAATATAAAGATAATGGCAGGTTTGATTCGCCAAAGGATAGCCAAGTCTCAATGGATAAAATTGTGGTAAGGGGTGCCCGCACCCACAATCTGAAAAACATCAACGTCACCATACCCCGCGACAAGCTGATAGTTATTACCGGACTGTCGGGATCCGGCAAATCATCATTGGCTTTCGATACGCTGTACGCAGAGGGTCAACGACGTTATGTTGAATCACTTTCCACCTATGCCCGGCAGTTTTTGTCGATGATGGAGAAACCGGATATTGACCACATTGAAGGTCTATCTCCGGCCATATCCATTGAGCAGAAATCAACTTCCCATAACCCCAGATCAACAGTGGGTACCATTACAGAGATATACGATTACCTGAGATTGCTGTTTGCCCGAGTTGGCGAACCTCATTGCCCCGACCATGGACTCAAACTACAAGCCCAGACTGTCAGTCAAATGGTGGACCAGGTGATGGCGCTTCCTGGGGACGCACGCATCATGATTCTCGCCCCTATCATCAAGGATCGTAAAGGCGAACATTTACATGTATTCAGTAAACTGAAAACCAGTGGTTTTATCCGAGCACGGGTGGATGGGTTGGTGTGTGAGATTGAATATCCTCCTGATTTAGAAAAAAACAAAAAACATAGCATTGAAGTAGTGGTTGACCGCCTGAAAATAAAACCCGAAATCGAACAGCGTTTGGCGGAGAGCTTTGAAACGTCTCTTCAACTGTCTGATGGACTTGCGGTTGTCAGCTATATAGACGACGGAAATGCAAACCAGGACATCGTATTCTCGTCGCTGTTTGCTTGTCCCAAATGTGGCCACAGCATTGCCGAATTGGAACCAAAACTGTTTTCCTTTAACAATCCGGCCGGCGCCTGTTCCGACTGTGATGGGCTCGGCTTAAAACAATACTTCGATGAATCCCGCATTGTGATTGACTCCTCACTCTCCCTTGCGGAAGGGGCAATTCGCGGCTGGGACCGACGTAATATGTATTATTTTCAAATGCTTAACTCCTTAGCAGATCATTTCAATTTTAAGCTGGACATCCCATTTAAGAAGCTTGCCAAGAAATACCGTGAGGTCATTCTGCGTGGCAGCGGAACCGAGGCAATTGATTTTTGTTTCGTCAATGATCGTGGCGACTCCATAGTCCGCAGTCATCCGTTTGAAGGAATATTGCCTAACATGGAAAGGCGTTATCGGGAAACTGAATCTTCCATGGTTCGTGAAGAGCTTGCTAAATATCTCAGCTCCCAACCATGTCCTGATTGTAAGGGCACACGATTAAGACGTGATGCACGCCATGTGTTCATCAAGGGCCATAACCTGCCAACCCTTACTGCAATGACCGTGGCTCAATCCGCTGATTACTTCAATCGTCTGAAGCTGGCTGGAAAACAAGCAAAGATCGCTGACAAAATTCTCAAGGAACTAAAATCCAGGTTGAAATTTCTGGTAGATGTGGGTCTCAATTACCTTACCCTCAATCGAAGTGCCGTTACGCTCTCTGGCGGCGAAGCACAACGTATCCGACTTGCCAGTCAGATTGGCGCTGGCCTGGTTGGCGTTATGTACATTCTGGATGAACCTTCAATTGGCTTGCACCAGCGGGACAACGGCCGTCTGTTAAATACGTTGTTTCACCTGCGAGACTTGGGAAATACAGTAATCGTGGTAGAGCATGATGAAGAAGCCATTCGCAGTGCAGATCATATAATTGACATTGGACCAGGGGCAGGTGTCCATGGCGGTAGAATAGTTGCCGAGGGCACGATTGAAAACATAGAAAACGAACCACAATCTCTAACCGGTAAATTCCTGTCCGGCAAAGAGGTCATTGCAGTCCCAACCAACAGAGCTGAATTCGACAAAAAAAAGACACTCACTTTAATCGGTGCCAAAGGTAACAATTTAAAAAATATCACCGTGGATATCCCGGTCGGCCTGTTTACCTGCATTACTGGTGTATCAGGATCGGGCAAGTCCACTTTGATTAATAACACCCTATACCCGATCAGTGCGACCCGTCTTAACGGTGCTACTACTTTGAATGCTTCAGAACATAAGGGCATAAATGGTCTGGAGTTTCTGGATAAAGTCGTAGCCATTGACCAGAGCCCGATCGGCAGAACTCCCCGTTCAAATCCAGCTACCTATACAGGCATTTTTACTCCGGTTAGAGAACTGTTTGCTGGAACACAGGAAGCCAGGACTCGTGGCTACAGACCCGGGCGCTTTAGTTTTAACGTCAAGGGGGGGCGCTGCGAAGCCTGCCAGGGAGATGGCATGGTCAAAGTAGAGATGCACTTCCTACCCGATGTTTATGTTTCCTGCGATGTCTGTCACGGTAAACGTTATAACCGGGAAACACTGGAAGTGACCTACAAGGGTAAAAATATCAGTGAAGTACTGGGCATGACGATTGAAGAAGCCGGAGAGTTTTTCGGACCAGTACCGGTCATTGCACGAAAACTGCACACCTTGATCGATGTAGGCCTTTCCTATGTATGCCTTGGGCAATCTGCCACTACGCTGTCCGGTGGAGAAGCCCAGCGGGTAAAGCTGTCACGGGAACTGTCGAAACGCGATACCGGGAAGACGCTTTATATCCTTGATGAACCTACCACCGGTCTGCATTTTCAGGATATTCGCCAATTACTTGCAGTGCTGCACCATTTGCGTGATCAGGGCAATACTATCGTGGTTATTGAGCATAATCTCGACGTCATTAAGACGGCAGACTGGATAATCGATCTAGGTCCTGAAGGAGGTGACAAAGGCGGCAAGATCATCGCAAAAGGCACGCCTGAGCAGGTGGCCGGCGTAAAAGCGTCTCATACGGGTAGTTATCTTAAAAAAGTACTTTCTCGCTGAGTGATAAATACTCAATTTTTAACGGCGGAAATGGGAATCTACAATATTTTGCTGTCAAACTTGCCCTGAGCCACAAATTACGGGCTGTTTCGATCCTAATTTAGGCCCGGATTGGTTGCTTTTTTGGCGAGAAAATCGTAGCCTCCCGTTCAGCTTTAAATAATAATTCTGAAGCACAAATAGTGCATACGATCCAACTGATCGTATGCCTCCACAAAACAAAAGAAACGGAGCAATGTCAGTGAACCCAAGACTAACTCGCAGACGTTTTATCAAGGGGGTAATTTTCTCCGGTGCTGCCGCATCAACAGGCGCTGGTTTTTATCTCGCGACTGCCCAGCCTGGGCAGTCCGCCGCTGAGCGCTTGATAACGCTTAACATTAACGGGCGCGACAGACCCGTAGATGTACTGCCTCAGGAAACACTAGCCTACACCCTTCGCTACAAACTCGATCTGACCGGTACCAAAATTGGTTGTAATCGGGGTGAGTGTGGTGCCTGTACCGTGTTGATTGATGACGTACCTAACTACTCCTGTTCAGTGCTAACGCAAAATGTCAAAGGCCGGGCCGTGACATCCATCGAAGGCGTTAAGGCCGCAGACGGCACACTTCATGCGGTGCAACAGGCATTTGTTGACGAAAATGCCCCGCAATGTGGATTCTGCACTCCCGGACAGGTGATGTCTGCCGTGGCATTGCTACGCTCCAACCCCAGACCAACAAGAGCAGAAGCCCTCCAGGCCATGTCGGGAAACCTTTGCCGCTGTGGTGCCTATGAACATTATCTAAATGGCGTGATGCGCGCCTCGGGGCAACTATCATGACTACCCATATTGGAGTAGATTTTACGCCACCTGATGTACCTGGAAAGGTAACAGGTGAAATCAAATACGCTGAGGATCATAAACGGGAAGGCATGGTGTTTGCGCGTCTATTGACCAGCCCATTACCAAGCGGCCGGGTAGTCAACATTGATGCAACTGAAGCATTGCGAATGGATGGAGTGATCGGCATCTTCACTGCTGATGATTTACCTCCAGTACTACCTCCTGGTAATCCCTCTTTAGCATCGCAATATGTGACCTATGTCGGTCAACCAATCCTGGCCATTGCGGCGGTTACCGAAGAGATTGCAGAAACCGCAATTTCTCGCGTCAAGATTGACTTTGAACGTCGAGACTTTGTAGTTGACCCGCTGGTAAGTCTGACCCCTGGTGGTTCCAATGCCTATCCGGAAGGCAATGTACTGGTTAGGACTCGGGAAGAAGGACCCGAAGGAACTCCAATCGTCAGCGCCGAAATTAAGGAAATAAAGTGGTCTCAAACCGCGATTGATAACCTGCGCGACGGACGAGATCCTGGCGATGCCGAATTCACTACCGAATGGGCTTTTGGCGATATAGAAGCCGGGTTCGCTGAATGTGCGCAGATCATTGAAGAGCCTTTTGTCACAATGGGCTATCCGCATCATTCATTGGAAGCCAGAACTTCCATGGCTTACTGGGAAAACGGGAAATGTTATTTCCATGGTTCTTCCCAAAGCCAAAGTTCTAACAACAACTCTTTAGCAAGAATGTTGAACATTGACGTTGCCGATTTAATTTTTATCAACGAAGCGACCGGCGGTGGATTTGGTTCAAAAATTGGCCCTTATCCGGTTATGGCAATCTCCGGCAACTTCTCCAGAATGTTGAATCGGCCTGTGCAATTACGCATAACCCGCGAGCAGGAATTCTACATTGGTTCGGCTCGCTCCGGCATGCAGGGCTGGATAAAGATTGGCGTTAGAGAAAATGGGAAAGTCGTGGCAGTCGATCTGGTTATCGTTAACGACGGCGGTGCTACCGGTGGCGGTAGCGGCAACTCTTCTGCCGGCCATGTCACTGTAACATTGCAACCTGAAAACATGCGTTATCGGGGTATATCGGTTTACACCAATACGACTCCCCGTGGTGCTCAACGTGGGCCGGGCCAAAACGAGATGGCCGCTGTGTTAGCACCAATAACAGACAAGGTGGCTAATTCAATAAACATGGATCGGGTTGCATTCAGACGCGCCAATGTGATTGATAGTGACGGCTTCCAGGGCGGTAACCGAAGCCCAGTTACCAGTGCCTTTGTTCGTGAAGCGCTTGATCAAGGAGAACGGTTATTTGGCTGGGAAGAAAAACTCAGTCAACCTAAGCGTAACGGCAGTAAAGTTCGAGGCGTCGGTGTTGGCATAGGCTATCACGGTGCTGGCGGTCGGGGTTACGATGGCCTGGTTCGAATAGCACCAGATGGTACTCTACACATTCACAGTGGTGTAGGTAACCTGGGAACCTATTCCTATGCTGGTACTTGTAGGCAGGCTGCTGAGACATTACAGGTCCCCTGGGAGAATTGTGAAATTCACCACGGACGTACTGACGAACATTTACCCCATAGTTCAGGCCAGGGTGGGAGTAACACCATATTCACCCACACCAGAACCAACTATGTAGCCGCACTGGATGCAATCACCAAGTTAAAGGAAATTGCAGCGGCTGAATTAGGTGGCTCAGTTGATGATTTTGAGATCGGTGATCAACGGGTATTCAAGACTGCTGATACCAGCCAGGGTATGACCTATGGCGAGGCGGCGCAGAGAGCCATAACAATGGGCGGTAAATACAGTGGCATGGAGTATCCGGACGATATCAACCCGATTACTCAGCGTGCAGTCGAAGGACTGCAAGGAACCGGGCTGATTGGCGTCGCTAAAGATACGATTCCAGGTCAGGGACAACCTCCTGGAATACTGGTTGGATTTTGCGAAATTGAATTGGATCTTGATACCGGCAAAATCGATATTCTTGATTATACAGCCGTCGCTGATTGCGGCACTGTAGTTCATCCCAAGAACTTCGAAAATGCCATGCGTGGCGGTGCGGTTTGGGGTGTAGGCATGGCTACCCTTGAGCGCCATGTTTATGACCCTCAAAACGGTCTGCCTGCCAACACTGGACTTTACCAAAGCAAACCACCGACATACCTGGATGTACCAACTGAAACCCAGGCGGCTGCAGTAAATATTCCAGACCCTCAAAACCCCGGGGCGGGCGCTAGAGGAATTGGTGAACCCACGCAGGGCGCTTCAGCAGCGGCTCTTGCAAGCGCCATTTCCGATGCGCTCGACGGTCATCTGTTTAATACAGCACCGACCACCACGGATATGATAATTAATCACTTGGCTGGTAATACCTACAGTACCAAGACTCTAAAAACTAATACTTTCTGAGGTTTTAACTATGCCATCACATGATGTAATGCCAAATATGGACCTCTATCAGCCAGTACAGGTAGAGGATGCTTTAGCTTTAGCCGATAGACTAGCAGAAAGAGGTTGGTTAGTCGGGGGCGGTCAAGACACTTATGGTTGGTTAAAGGATCGGGCGAAGTCGGCCGAAGCCTTGATCGATTTAAGTGGTATCGAATCGCTACGTGGCATCAGGGAAACTGCCGACGGTATTGAGATCGGTGCACTGACCACATTGACCGAGATTGCCAACAACTCGTTGCTTCAGGCAAGTTATTCCGTTCTGCCGGATGCAGCGGCCAAGGTTGCCAGTCCGCAAATTCGCAATATTGGAACCCTGGGGGGCAATGTCTCTCAAGATGTTCGATGCTGGTATTACCGGCGTGGTCTGGATTGCTATCGAGCTGGTGGTAATCTTTGCTATGCTGATACGCCACAGGGCATGAATCGGGAACACTCCCTGTTCGAATCCAGCCGTTGTGTAGCAGTAAACCAGTCTGATACTGCTCCGGCCCTGGTAGCACTTGATGCCACCATGGTAATTCGGAGCATTAGTGGCGAGAGAATTCTGCAGGCGCAAGACTATTTCGTTGGTCCCGCCATCGATATCCTGCACACCACCGCTTTACGCCCTGGTGAAATTCTCACAGCCGTGAGGATTCCGTCAACCTGGGCAAATGCTACTTTCTACTTTGAAAAAGTTGCTGATCGAAATGTGTGGGATTTCCCGCTGGTTAACATCGCCGCCGCCTTTAAAGTGAGTGGCGGCATAATCGAAGACTCGCGAATCGTATGTGGCGCGGTACAGTGTACGCCACGTCGAGTAACTAATGTCGAGGACGCCATTAGAGGTCAAGCGAAAAATTCCGCTACAGCCGAATCAGTCGCTGCAAGCGCAACGGAAGGTGCAAGGGAGTTAGCGCATAATGGCTTCAAGATTCCTTTGATGCAAAACCTGGTTAAGCGTGCCATTAGTGCATAGGTTTTAACTAGCGATTAAGCTAGTCCTAAAATAAAAGGGGCAGATCGAAAGGTTTGCCCCTTTTATTATTAAGGCTATTCTATAGTTAGCTAAAATAACCGTGCAATATAATAGGAACCAACTACGATACAAACTGCACAACAAAAAATAATAAGTACCACGGGTAAAAGTTTAGCTTCTCTTTCCTGATTCTGATTGTTCATCAGTAAGCCCTCATCAAATTAACTTCTGCCAAGAATAATTCACCGACTGTGGCGAGCTTTGATACCTATCAGTGGAATACGATCTTTAAGACAAATTCTGCCTGTCAATTTCACACTCAACCGAAATCAAGCCTTGTATAATGTTGTCTTATTATCACTTGCAAAGCAATAACACCCCTTTAAGTAGTTAAGGATCCCGACGTGGATAAAATCAAAGAGTGCACGGTTAGGCCATCTACCAGTTTGAACCTACTTTCACACCAGGAAATTACTGCCACCATGGAAACTGGGGAAGAAGTATTTAAGACCTTTCGCAATTGCGCTCTGGCGGTACTTAACACCGGAAACGAAACTGATGATGCAACTGAGATGTTGGAGGAATTTTCTGAGTTCAGTGTTGAAATTATTCCTGAATCACGAGGAATAAAACTACGAATTCGCAACGCGCCTGCGACCGCGTTTGTCGATGGTAAGCTAATTCGCGGAATTCAGGAGCACTTGTTTGCCGCCCTACGCGATATTGTTTATACCCAGGCCAAAATTGAAAGGGTGGGCGGTTTCAATATCACCTCTAGTAGCGGAATAACCGACACAGTCTTTCGGGTATTACGTAATGCTGGCGTAGTGAAGCCAAATCATCCGCCAAAACTGGTGGTCTGCTGGGGAGGCCACTCAATAAGCCGTGAAGAATATGAATACTCCAAGGAAGTTGGTTACGAGCTGGGCCTCAGGCGTCTCGATATCGCGACAGGGTGCGGCATAGGTGCAATGAAAGGCCCTATGAAAGGCGCGCTGATCGGCCATGCCAAACAGAAGATCAGCAATGGTCGTTACATCGGCATAAGTGAACCAGGCATTATCGCCTCTGAATCACCTAATCCTACGGTTAATGAGCTGGTTATTCTGCCGGACATTGAGAAACGTCTTGAAGCGTTTGTACGTCTTGCCCATGCCATTGTGGTATTTCCTGGTGGAGTTGGCACTGTTGAGGAAATACTTTATTTACTAGGCATACTAATGAGGGAAGAAAATCGAGAAATTCCTTTGCCGATTATATTTGCAGCGCCTACCGGGAGTGAAGAGTATCTCACTGCCCTGGACAAATTTATCAGGAATACCTTAGGGGAAGAAGCCGCGCAGTTTTACCAAATAGTATCAGGGCACTCGGAACACGTGGCCCAACTCACGCTTAGAAATATAAATCGCGTGCTGTCTCATCGAAGGCGTGTTGACGAATCCTATGCCTTCAACTGGGGACTGACAATACCTGAAAGCCTGCAATGGCCTTTCGAAGTGAGCCATGAAAATATGGCTACCCTGAAGTTATCTCGTGATCTACCGAAGTCTGAACTGGTGGCAGAGTTAAGACGGGCATTTTCTGGAATCGTAGCAGGAAATGTTAAACCCTACGGCATTCGACAGATTAAGAAACTGGGGCCATATCAGCTAAATGGAGACCCTTCACTGATGCAAGCAATAGATTCCTTGTTGGCAAATTTTGTCGCCAATTCAAGGATGAAGGTGAGTGCGGGTAAATACCGACCTTGTTACCAGCTTGTAAACTCAGAAAATGCCAGTGTTGTTTAAAATAGGAGACCTTAAAGAACTTTTGATTATATTTTCAAGTGGTTTTCAACAATTTGAGCCACCGCTGTAAACCAGACTTCATCATCATTCAGATTGGGAACCAGGACTAATTCTTCACCACCTTTTTCCGTAAACAGCGCTTTGTATTCAATACCAATCTCGTGAATGGTCTCAAGACAATCTGATACAAAAGAAGGTGTGATGACGGCTACTCTTTTTATACCTTGAGTTGCCAACTCCTCGATATGCTGATCAAGGTACGGCTGAATCCAGGGATCACGACCAAACCGTGATTGAAATGCAATTGAGTAAAAATCGTGATTCCATTCCAGCTTGTTCACAATGGAGCGTGTGGTTTGCATACACTGGGCGCGATAACAGCGACTATTGACTTGCGTAATAGCATCACAGCAGGAATCAAATTTGCAATGGTTGTTATCATCAGCTTTTTGAATATTTTTTTCAGGCAGACCGTGAAAACTGAAAACTACATGTTCAACATCGGTCCCAGGGTTGTTCTGCGGCAGGTGTTTATTGATTATGTGAGTCCAAGCACCGATAAAAGCCGGCTCGTTATACATACCATCAATTTCGATTAGACGGGGAGGTTCTTTCCACCCTGCCGCAGCCTCACTCACTCCGTGTAATACGGAGCCAGTGGTCGCCGTTGAATATTGAGGAAACAAGGGTAATATCAGAATCTCCCTGATGCCTCGTCGTTCAAATAGATCCATCGTGTCTTTAATGAATGGTTCACTGTATCCCATGCCAAGACCCACCAGTATCCTGGCCTTCCCTGGATCGAGGGTTTCCTGCAGGTTTTCTTGTAACTTTTCTGAATACACTTGTAAGGGTGACCCATTATCTAGCCAGATTTTCTTGTAGTTCCTGGCTGTTTTTGGTGCCCTAAAGGGCAGAATAATAAAATGACGCAACAACCACCTGTTGAAGGGCGGCATATCAAAAACAAACGGATCCGAAAAAAAGCTTCGATAAAAAGCCCTAAGTCCGCGAGCAGTAGGTTCGGCAGGTGTACCCAGATTTAGCAGTAGTACGGCTTTCATTGCTTCTGTGTTTGAGGATGCTTATGCATAGGATGAAACATAACGTAACTGATGTTGTTACAGTTCAATTGCCTTAAGGGTCAATTTGGTTTCTAGCCGCCGCGTCGACTTCGCGGACAAAGTAAGTCATAAAGCGAGCCATTCTTTCCAATCCAGGAGTTGATATAACTTCGAATACCTCGCCAGAAGTATGATACAAAGGTGGAGCTTGCATTGTAGTAACTATCGGCACATTGGCGCTTCGATAACCCCCACCTTCCCCACTCGCCATCGTAGACGGTCCAGAAACAAAATTGGTGCCGTAGCGTTGAACTCCATTAGAAAATAGGCTTTCCAGAAACGGTGACTGGTTGGTTATGCCTGCGACAATGGGTGCTTCACCGGAGTCAGCAATGAATTCTCGGTATCCATCTTCAAACACGCTCCTTGCCGGCGAAAAATTTCGCTGTGCAACATGTTCAAGGTTAAATATCAACACACTGTTATTGAACAAGTCGGGATTCATTGCCACCGCATTGCGGGGCCCATTCAGGCCTGTTGTGTGATGCCCTGCACTTGCAACCAGTACCAGGGTACGTTGGAGTTGAATTTCAGGTCTGGCAAAATGCCTGGCCAACGCGATCAGTACCGCAAGTCCATCGCCGTTATCTCCAGCACCGTCATACCAGGCATCGACATGGGCATTCAAAACAATAGTTTCGTCACTTTTACCGGGAATCACAGCCACAGCATTCTTTGCCACCAAAGCGGAGTGAGTGCTGGATTCAAGAACAAGGCGAAGCTGCAACTGATCCAAGTTTCCACGTAATGCGGCTTGGCTAATGACATTGGTGAGGAATACACCGTCCCGTCCACCAATGTTGAAACAAGGTCCGCCACAATTTGCAAGGTCTCGTGCCATCTCGTTGCCTGGCTGATCGATAATGTTGATGACGGCAATTGCTCCTCGCGACATAAGGTCCCGCGCTCTCGGTACTACTTTTGCTCGCTCAAAAACCAGATGAGCTTGCGGCGTGACCTGCTGAACGGCTATTTTTCCAGCCACATCCGCATAGATCAACTCCGCTGGGCTACCGGTCCCTACATAAATTACCGGTGCCGTTATACTGCCGCCTTCGATTACTGACGGCGCCAATGCTACAGAAGAGGATAACAACACATTTTCAGAACCGGGCCCGAAAGCTGGATTGCCTAATAAACTGACTTCCCAGGAAACTGGTAACCACAGTTCAGCATCTGGATCTTGGGTCAGGTTTTGTACCCGCACTTCATCAATGCCCGCGTTGCGAAATTGTTCAGCCACCCATTCAACGGTTGCGCTGGAAGATGGAAACCCACTCACCCTTCCCCACAATTGCTCACCACCAAGTTCCCTTTGCTCTCTACTGGTAATAGAAAAATCAACGATAGTCCGTAAATCTCTACTGATACGGTCACCGGATAATTCAGGGTAACCCTCTTCACCTTCAGGTACTGTTGCCGGTGCAGGACCTCGGCTACCTATAATGACTGGCGCCACATGAGCTTCAAAGACAGGTGGCAATGGAATGCCAAACCATGGGTTGAGGTCGTTAGATTGAGTGATAGCCGACGGAGATACGCACAAGAGTCCCGTGCCCAATAGAAATCCCCGAAGTATCCTGCCAATTTGAAATTCAAATACCATCATCCTAACCCTCATGTGTTTTACCTATTCAATCGTTATACATCGGCCGCTCCAGCGGCAGAAATTCTCCGTTCAAAGAGCTTGGAATAATTAGTGGTCTTACGGATTTCTAACATTGATTGCCCATAGCATGCCTAGCGATTGCATTTTATTGATAACAAAAGTAGGCACCTAATAAAATTAGAAAGTTACAAATTGGTCTGTTGAAGTGACCAAAATTACTGTGGTTTCTACTATTATTTGGCTGATTTTTCGCCGCTCTTTGGATTTGAATAATCAGTAACTGATATTAAGGCATATGCGCGTCGATAAGAAAGGCCAGAGGTGTTGAATCCACTACCTTTCAGGGTGGTTTTACAGTTCAGGGTAACAAATATTAAAAAGTGGGTACAATATTCACAAATTTCTCGCAAAATACCCAAATTCACGTATAGTTTGCTTGATTATCAGGTACTGAACTCGAGCAAATTTTACTGCATGAGATTGGATGAATAATTTGCCGGCTGATACACAGTCGTCTGAAATTAGTTCAAGCATAATTTCTTTTACTATCTAGACTTTGAAAACCACTGTTTGAGGGGAACAATGTGAATAAATTAATACTTTCCATAGCTGGCATAGCACTCAGCGCTGTGGCAACTTTTTCAGTTGCAGCAGATCGAGTAGGTGACTTTGCTCTAATCGATCACCAGGGTGCATTCCATCATATGGCCTGGTATGACGATCAGGAAGCCATCGTACTGATGGTACAAGCTAATGGAGCACAAGAAGTTCGCGATTCGTTGGCGGATTTTGAGGCATTGAGTGCGCAATACAAGGACCAAGGTATAGTATTCATGTTGCTGAATCCCGGCCTCCAAACAGATCGCAGTGAAGTGCAACTTGAAGCTGATGCATTGGGTACTGAATTACCCATTTTAATGGACGATACGCAGTTGGTTTCCGAATCACTCGGTGTAACGCGCATCGGTGAAGCCGTAATATACAATCCAAAATCGTTTGAAGTTGTCTATCGTGGGCCTGTTCAAGATCATTTAGAGACGGCACTAGAACAATTTTTGCGTGGCAACGAAGTACAAAGTACAGCTAGTGCAAACGGCTCCTTAATAGAATTTCCAATGCTGGCGATGCATGAGCAGAATGTGCCTTCCTATTCTGCCGATGTGGCGCCCATCATCGCTGAGAATTGTGCAACTTGTCACCGAGCAGACGGTATTGCCCCGTTTGCTCTGGATAGTCACATGTCGGCACAAGGCTGGTCACCGATGATTCGTGAAGTTATAATGACTAAGCGCATGCCTCCCGGTCAGGTCGATAATAAAGTCGGTCTTAAAGTCAAAGATGCGATGAACCTTACTGATGCAGAGATGCAAACACTGG
>SMVB01019325.1_pt1 | contig 35028 bp, 7 predicted proteins | sample 2456461 | NCBI WGS metagenome assembly SMVB01 (sample SAMN11095934, study PRJNA526329) | marine sediment metagenome | biome: Marine sediment; feature: Surficial sediment; material: Deep marine sediment; isolation source: Hadal surficial sediment | place: Pacific Ocean | collected 2014-05 | depth 0-1... | reverse complement strand
CTCATGGCGTAAAGTGTCATGTCTTATTGCTGACAGCCATCCTGCCGCAATTTGTTATTTTCAGCAGCTTTATCTCAAATGATAGTTTGTCATTTTTACTGGGTACTCTAATATTCATTCAGGCTTTTCGGTACATCGAGACTCCGACGCGCGGCCATCTTGCTCTACTGTCCATTGTATTGGGTTTAGGGCTTTTAACCAAAGGCTCATTTATTTCGAATGCGCCCATTTTGTTCACGCTGGTTGTAGCTGTAGGAGTTTATCGAAAAAGAACATTGAAGCAACATGTTGCAGCCATTGCGGTTTTTTGTGTAATTGTCGGGGGCCTCGGATCGTACAAATTTATCGAGAACACTATCAGCATTGGTCAACCTATCTTTGATGCAGTCAATGACGAGAAAGGACTGCATAGTTATGTCGCCCGACATGGAGGTACTTACCAGGGTCTGAAATCCATCGTTGATATCAACGTAGTAAAATTAGTTCGCTATCCTTATCTGGGCGAACAGACTAAACACTCCGTGCCACTGTTATTATACGGCACGTTCTGGTATTCCTACATCCGGGAATCGAACTTTAATGCAACACGGGATTACCCCTTGACAATCTTTCCAAGGGCAATGTATTTGGTTGGCATGCTGCCGACAATTTTGATTCTGCTAGGTGCCGGAACATGTATTTGGCAAAACAGGTCGCCGATGAAAATTTTCAAAAGTCCGAATACGGAGTTTAACATGCGTTTAAAAGAAGGTGTTATTATTTTGTTTCTGCTTTGCAATTTAGCCCTGGTTTTGACATGGGGGTTAAGGCATGACGCCTGGTCTTTTTTTCAAGGACGCCTGCTTTTTCCTTCTTTTTTTTCTATTGCGATTTTGTTTGGCTGGGGATTTCAAACTATAAGTCGTTGGCGCCCCAGCTTACTGCCAGCGCTGAATTTTTCGCTACTTTTTGTTTATTCAGTTTTGCTGAGCTACTTTGTTATCGAGATTGGGTATCAAGTTTGACCTGAAATACGTTTTTTGGCATTGGCTTTTAGCTTTTGGTTTTTGAATTTTTGGATTGATGTTGTGAATATCCTCCTACCTGTTAGGTGATTTACAATAACCATATTAACTGATTGAATTTATTCAGCTAAGGGCTAATTTTGAAAAGCCAATCGTTCAGTCCGGTTTGAATAAAACACTGACATGACAAAACAGCATGACAATAAGTTATGGGAAACATTAACTAAGTCCGGTTTCGGTTCCGCAAAGAGACCGGAGCAAGTGTACTTAGTAATACTGGAATTCATATACTTGAATGCCACCGCACAGCTGCCTCAAGAGTGCCCAGGGTATTGATGAGGCTGTTTTGAAGGAGCGTGAGCACTCATTTTCAGACAATATAGCTGAAGTGGTCAAGCTTCGGGGTTTGCTGGGGCCCAGCACTCCGGTAAGTTCTGCTACCGGGTTCCACCCGAAACATTGCACATAGAAAAAGATCTTCACAAGAGGAAGGTAAATGAGCAATAAACATAATTTTCAACTTTCTTCCAAAAAGCGTGAGCTCCTTGAAGCAATGCTGCAAGAGCAGGGGATGGGTTCCGCCGCACTGAAAAAAATTCCACGTAGAAAGAACGGCGCCTCGACACCTATGTCATTTGCGCAAGAGCGGCTTTGGTTCCTCAGCCAATTGGCGCCTGAAAGTCCGGTTTATAACATTCCGGCCGGTGTGCGCCTCGCGGGTTCTCTAGATGTTGCAGTACTGGAAAAAAGTCTCAACGAAGTTGTAATCCGGCACGAAGTCTTACGAACGACTTTTGCCAAGCGCAATGGGGGGCAGGTTCAGATAGTCGCACCGTCCTTGAGTTTAAAAATTCCTGAAATAGATTTGCGTGCACTTCCAGCGAATGTCAGGGAAGCGGAAGCCTTAAGGCTGGTCAATGAGAATGCCGAAAAGCCATTTGATTTGAGTAAAGGCCCCCTGTTGCGGGCGACTGTATTCAGATTAGAGGAACAGGATTATCTTTTTCTCATTACCATGCACCATATCATTTCTGAAGTTTGGTCAATCACGATACTTTTTCGTGAACTTGAAGTGCTTTACAAGGCATTGTTGGCAGGAAGGAATTCGCCTTTACCCGAGCTTCCAATTCAATATGCGGACTTCGCGGTTTGGCAGCGGGACTCGTTCAAACGAGAGGTTCTCGAGAAACAGCTTTCTTATTGGAGAGAGCAACTCGGTGGAGAGCTTCCGGTGCTGCAATTGCCAACGGACAAACAACGTCCCGCGGTTCAGAGTTTTCGAGGTGCGTGGCAATCTCGGGTACTTCCCAAAGGTTTGACGACTGCCCTTAAAAACATGAGCCAGGGTGAAAATGCCACCCTTTTCATGACGCTTCTAGCGGCATATTCAACTCTTCTTAATCGCTATACAGAACAGGAAGATATTGTGGTGGGTTCTCCCATTGCCGGCCGGAACCGGGCCGAAACCGAGGGGTTGATTGGATTTTTTATCAATACTTTAGCGCTACGTATTGATCTTTCCGGCGATCCGAGTTTTCGAAAGCTTCTTCAGCGAGTTCGTGAAGTTGCGTTGGCGGCCTATTCGAATCAAGACTTGCCTTTCGAGAAATTGATAGAAGAAATCAGTCCTGAGAGGGACACCAGCTACACCCCTGTATTTCAAGTTATGTTTGCTCTTCAGAATGCCCCTGCCCCGGCGCTTGGGCTTCCCGCTTTGAAACCTGGTCAGCCTTTGACTCCGTCGGAGATTCATAACAAGTCGGCCAAGACTGATTTGGCCCTATTTATTGAGGACTCGACTGAGGGACTGACGGCATCGTTTGAATATAGTACCGACTTATTTGAAGAATCTACAATTGCGCGAATGTTGAAACACTTCCAGATATTACTGGAGAGCGTGGTAGCTGAACCGGAACAACGCCTTTCAAGTTTGCGACTCTTGCCCGAAACCGAGCGAGAAAAAGTGCTGGTGCAGTGGAATGAGACGCAATCTGATTATCCGAGAGACGAATCAATACACAAATTATTTGAAGTGCAGGTGGAAAACACGCCCGAGGCAACGGCATTAGTCTTCGAAAACCAGAGGCTAACGTATCAAGAGTTGAACGCTCGTGCTAACCAGCTGGCGCATTGTCTTAAGAAGGTCGGTGTCGGTCCGGATGTCCTGGTAGGGATTTGCCTTAAACGGTCCGTGGAGATGGTGGTGGGACTGCTTAGTATCCTCAAAGCGGGTGGGGCGTATGTGCCGCTTGACCCGGCGTACCCAAAAGAGCGCTTGGCCTTCATGCTGGAGGACACTCAGGCGCCAGTACTGCTAACTCAACATAGTCTGATGGGAAATTTTCCTGAGCATAAGGCGCATGTAATTTGCCTGGACACGGATTGGGAAGCCATTGCGAAAGGTGCGGTACATAATCCTGCCTGCAATGTCATAAATGAGAATTTAGCATATGTAATTTATACGTCTGGCTCAACGGGAAAGCCTAAGGGCGTGGCCATTGCTCACCGCAATGCCGTGGCAATGATCCACTGGGCGAGCACCGTGTTTGCCGAAGAAGATCTGCAGGGGGTGCTTGCATCCACCTCGATCTGCTTTGATCTGTCAGTATTTGAATTGTTTGTGCCTCTGAGCTGGGGTGGGAAGGTAATCCTGGTAGAGAATGTTTTAGCATTACCCACATTGGAGGCCAGAGAAGAGGTTAATCTGATAAACACGGTGCCATCCGCAATGAGCGAACTGGTCCAGCATAAAAATATTCCATCTTCAGTTCGAACAGTGAATTTGGCGGGAGAGCCCCTGCAGCCGAGATTGGTGGATGAGATCTATGGGCAGGGAGTGGAAAGGGTGTTTGATTTATATGGGCCGTCAGAGGACACCACTTATTCGACCTATGCATTGCGCCAGCGGGGCGGGCCAGCGACAATCGGCCGTCCCATAGCTAATACGAAGATTTACATTTTGGACCCTTATCTGCATCCGGTTCCTGTCGGGGTACTGGGGGAGCTGTATATAGGGGGCGACGGAGTGGTGCGTTGTTATCTTGCCCGCCCGGAATTAACTGCTGAGAAGTTCATTCCCAATCCCTTCAGTGAGGAACCGGGCGCCCGATTGTACTACACCGGTGATCGGGCTCGGTACTTACCGGACGGAAACATTGAGTTTATTGGTCGCATCGACCATCAGGTGAAGATGCGCGGCTTTCGGATTGAATTAGGGGAAATTGAAGCAGCACTTATCCAGCATCGAGCAGTGATGGCGACCGTGGCTTTGCTTCGGGAGGATACGCCGGGAGATAAGCGTTTGGTGGCCTATGTGGTCGCGGATCAAATTACTCCACCGATAGATGAGCTGCGTAACTTCCTTCTAGGAAAGTTGCCCGACTACATGGTCCCAGCCACCTTTGTCTTTTTAGATGAGTTGCCTTTAACATCGAATAATAAAGTAGATCGGGCGGCATTACCGGCTCCGGAAGGAGTGCGGCCGGAGTTAACAGCAACTTATATGGCGCCGCGAACGGAAATCGAACGAAGTATCGCCGCAATTTGGCAAAATATTCTTCATTTAGACAAAGTTGGTACTCATGACAACATTTTCGATCTTGGCGCCCATTCATTCCTTTTGACTGAGGTCCATTCAAAACTTCAGTTTCTTTTGAAAAAGGAAATTTCCTTGATCGATATGTTTAAGTATCCAACGGTCAGTACCCTAGCCAAATATTTTAGTGATGGTGAAAGTACAACGCCTTCTTTGCAAGAAAGTCAGGAGCGGGCGAAAACTCGGAGAGAGCTAAGAAAACGCCGCCAACCCAACAGGCAACAGAAAGGTATAGAGCGACCACAGCTCAGGAGGCAACTTGACGGCGATAACTTAGAAATGGAGACAGAACAAGTTGCAATAAACAAGTCTGCCGTATCGGCGAGAACGGGAAAGGGGCCAAAACAGCACTTTGGGCTGTCCTCCAAGAAACGTGAGCTGCTTGATGTTCTGCTTCATGAGGAAGGCCTGGATTCCGCTTCAGATCAAGCAATTCCAAGAAGAGGGAGCACGGAACCGGTTCCTTTGTCGTATGCCCAGGAGCGGTTGTGGTTTCTAAATCAGTTAGCACCGGGTAACCCGATGTATAATATTCCGGCAGGCGTACGTCTTGTTGGGCCTCTCAATGTAGCCACCCTGGAAAAGAGCCTTAATGAAATTGTCCGGCGGCACGAAGTCTTACGGACTACCTTTGCGAAAACAGAAAATGGTCTGGTTCAAAAAGTTGCCCAGGCCTTGGCTGTAAAAGTAGCAGAAATCAATTTACATGAGATTCCTGACGATGAAAAGGAAATAACGGCCCTGAAGTGTGTAAATGAGGATGTGCAAAAGTCGTTCGATTTATTAAAAGGACCCCTATTGCGGGCCACGGTGGTCAAGTTAGGGAAGCAGGAGCATATTTTTCTAATTACGATACATCATATTATTTCGGAAGTGTGGTCAATCGCGATGCTTTTCCGTGAACTGGAAGTGCTTTATGAAGCATTCTCCGCAGATAAACCCTCGCCTCTCCCAAACCTGTCTATTCAATACGCGGATTTTTCCCTTTGGCAGAGGCAATGGTTTCAAGGAGAAGTGCTGGAGAGGCAACTTTCCTATTGGAAACAGCAACTCGGCGGTGCTCTTCCGGTACTGCAAATACCTGCTGATCATCCGCGTCCGGCCGTACAGACTTTCCAGGGCGGTTGGCAAACGCTGGCGCTTTCGGAAGGTTTATCTGCAAAATTGAAAAGTATCAGCCAGGATGAAAATGCCACCTTGTTTATGACGCTTTTAACGGCCTATTCGGCGCTGCTTTATCGCTATACGGGACAGAATGACTTTGTGGTTGGATCTCCGATTGCAGGCCGGAATCGGGCTGAAACCGAGGAGTTGATCGGTTTTTTCATAAACACATTGGGTTTACGAATTGATCTTGCCGGCGACCCGAGTTTTCGAGAGCTTCTTCAGCGAGTTCGGGAAGTTGCGTTGGAGGCCTATTCGCATCAGGACTTGCCTTTCGAGAAATTGATTGAAGAAATCAGTCCTGAAAGAGATACCAGCTATACCCCTGTATTTCAAGTTATGTTTGCGCTGCAGAATGCGCCGGTTCCGGCACTCGAGCTTGCGGGGATGGCTCCCGGTCAGCCTTTGGATCCTTCCGATGTTCATAACAAGTCGGCAAAGACAGATTTGGCTCTCTTTGTAGAAGAAACAAATGAAGGCTTGATCGCCTCATTTGAGTATAGTACAGATTTGTTTGAAAAGTCGACTATCGAACGGATGTTGCAGCATTTTCAGAGATTACTTGAGAGTGTTACCGCTGACCCGGATCAACGCTTGTCAGAATTGCCTGTCTTGCCACAGGCTGAGCGAGAACAAATACTTGCGACGTGGAATAACACTCAAAGCGACTATCCGCGTGATAAATGCATACACGAACTTTTTGAGGCCCAGGTTGAACGGACGCCAGAAGCCGTAGCGGTAATGTTTGGAGACGTTTATCTAACTTATCGAGAGCTAAATCAAAAGGCCAACATGTTGGCGCATTATTTACAGCGTCTCGAAGTGGCGCAAGAGGAATTGATCGCTATTTCTATGGAGCGTTCCCTGGATATGATTGTCGGGCTTCTCGGCATCCTTAAGTCTGGTGGAACCTACGTGCCCCTCGACCCAACATATCCTAAGGAACGCCAGGCCTTCATGCTGAAGGATATTCAGGCACGTATTCTCCTGACTCAGGAAAAACTGGCTTCAGGATTGTCTGAACAAAACACCGAGGTAATTTGTCTCGACTCAGGTTGGGAGGCCATCTCAAAGGAGAGCAAAATCAATCCGGTAAACGAGGCGACATCCCAAAATCTCGCCTATGTGATGTACACTTCAGGCTCAACAGGCAGACCCAAGGGCACGCGTATTGCGCACCAGAGCGTTGTGCGATTAGTCTGTGAGACAAACTATGTTAAGTTCGGTGCGGAGGAAGTTTTCCTGCAACTTGCCCCGGTTTCTTTTGATGCCTCTACATTTGAAATATGGGCCAGTCTCCTGAATGGAGCAAAGTTAGCTGTTTTTCCAGCTCATAAACCCTCCCTGGAAGAATTAAGTGATGAGATTAAACGGAAGCAGGTGACAATTCTTTGGCTGCCAGCCGGTTTGTTTCATCAGATGATAGAAAAATATCCCGAAGGATTGCGGCCGGTTAGACAACTATTGGCAGGAGGCGATGTCTTGTCAATCTCGCATATTGGTAAGGCTTTAAAGCAGTTAGATAAAACCCAGCTCATCAATGGTTATGGACCCACTGAGAACACAACTTTCACCTGCTGTTATTCATTCTCGGAAACCGATGCTGCCATGACAACGGTTCCCATCGGTCGACCCATAGCCAATACACAGATATATTTATTGGATCAAAATATGGAGCCTGTTCCTATCGGGGTGGTTGGCGAATTATACATTGGCGGCGACGGGTTAGCGCGAGACTATCTGAACCAGCCTTCTCTCACTGCTGAACGATTTGTTCCCAATCCATTTGGCAACAAATCGGGAACACGCCTTTACAAGACCGGTGACCTTGCCCGGTATCTACAGGATGGCAACGTCGAATTTCTTGGCAGAAACGACAACCAGGTCAAAGTTCGCGGGTTTAGAATTGAACCGGCGGAGATTGAAGCGAGCTTAAGCAGACACGATGCAGTGCAAGATACTGTGGTCATCGTCCGGGAGGATACCCCCGGGGATAAGCGGCTGGTGGCTTATGTGGTCTCTGCTCGGAATAAGGCTACACCAAAGAGTGATGAACTTCGGCATTTTCTTTTGGATAAATTGCCTGAGTATATGATACCGACCGTCTTTGTGTTTTTGAGCGGGTTGCCCCTAACTGCCAATGGTAAAGTCGATAGAGCTGCATTACCTGCTCCTGAGGGAGATCGTCCCGTGTTGGAGGAGGCTTTTGTCGCACCCAAAACCGAAGTTGAAGAAAACATCGCATTGATTTGGCAAGACTTGCTCCAGATTGAGAAGGTAGGTCTGCATGATAACTTTTTTGATCTCGGCGGTCATTCGTTGCTTTTAACCCAGGTGCAAACTAAACTTCAATCTACTTTTGATAGAAAGATGTCAATGATCGATATGTTCAAATATCCCAGCGTAAGTTCTTTGGCCGAATATTTAAGTAAAGATGACCGCCATGAAGCCTCTATGCAACAAAGCAAAGACCGAGCAGAGACTCGAAGAGAATTGATGAAGCGACGAAAGCAAGATAGACAAAGAACACCCGAGACACTGAACCCGGAAGGAATTAAGAATGAGTAAGACTGCTACAGATACACATCTTCATGAAATTGCCATTATAGGAATGGCCTGCCGTTTTCCAGGGGCCAAAACTGTGGAACAATTTTGGTCTAATCTACGAAATGGTGTGGAATCTATCTCTTTTTTTTCTGACGGAGAATTACGCGCTTCGGGCATAAGCGAGACCCTGCTGTCGGATCCTGATTATGTGAAGGCAAGCGGGATACTGGAAGATATCGAGTTGTTTGATGCTTCATTCTTTGGGTATAGTCCGAGAGAGGCGGAAATGATGGATCCACAGCAGCGCTTCTTTTTGGAATGCGCATGGGAGGCCCTTGAACGTGCAGGCTATGATTCGAATCAGTATGACGGCTTGATTGGTGTTTATGCCGGTGTGGGGAAAAACTATTATTTGTTAAACAATCTAATGCAAAGCCCCGGTGTTCTCGAATCGGTTAGCGCAATTGAGATAAGTCTTACAAATGATAAAGATTTCGTCCCTTTGAGTGCTTCTTATAAGTTGAATTTAAAAGGACCGAGTATCAATGTTCAAACAGCATGTTCAACATCCTTGGTTGCTATCCACATGGCCTCTCAGAGTCTGCTGAATGGAGAATGCGACATGGCTCTGGCGGGAGGGGTTTCGATAACGGAATTAAAGAAAGAGGGCTACCTTTATCAAGAGGAAGGAATTTATTCTTCTGATGGCCACTGCCGGGCTTTTGATGCGAAAGCGGAAGGAATGATTGGAGGAAATGGCGTTGGGATTGTCGTTTTAAAGCGCCTGGTGAATGCCCTGGAGGATGGAGACCAAATTCATGCGGTCATTAAAGGCTCGGCTATGAACAATGATGGCTCTACGAAAGTTGGGTTTACGGCACCCAGCGTGGACGGGCAATCCCACGTGATCGCAGAAGCCCTGGCTGTATCAGATGTCAATCCTGAAACCGTAACTTTTGTGGAGACTCATGGCACTGCAACTGCCCTGGGTGACCCCATTGAAGTCGCTGCGCTGACCCAGGCCTATCGAACCGGAACTGAGGCAAAACGCTTTTGCGCCCTGGGTGCTGTCAAAAGCAACCTTGGCCATACAAATGCAGCGGCGGGTGCGGCAGGTGTTATCAAAACTGCTTTGGCTTTGAAAAATAAAGAAATTCCGCCGACCCTGCATTATGAAAAACCAAATCCCAAGATTGATTTCAAGAATAGTCCTTTTTTCGTAAATTCCGAGCTTCTGCAATGGAAGGCAGGGAAAACACCACGGCGGGCAGGTGTCAGTTCTTTCGGCATGGGGGGGACAAATGCCCATATGGTTCTCGAAGAAGCGCCGCCTGCCGAGCAATCAGGAGAATCACGTGCACACCAGTTGTTGCTTCTTTCTGCTAAAACAAAAACAGCATTGGAAAAAATGACAACAAATCTCGCTGAAGATTTAAAAAATCGTCCTGGACTCAATTTGGCTGATGTGGCTTACACCCTTCAGGTTGGGCGCGCAGCTTTTAGTCATAGGCGAATGCTGGTTTGTAAAAATAATGGCGAGGTAGTTAAAGGGTTTCAACCCTCAAAGTCGAAAGACGTTTTGATGACTTTTCGCGAGCCTGGCGACAGGCCGGTCGCTTTTATGTTTCCGGGTCAAGGTGCGCAGCATGTTAATATGGGGAAAGGGCTTTATGACAGTGAGCCTAAGTTTCGCGAAGTGGTGGACCGTTGCTGTGAACTGCTTAAGCCTCATTTGGAAGTTGAGATTCGTGCGATCCTTTATCCTGCTGATGCAGATATTGAGTCATCAAAGCAGAAACTAAAGCAAACCGCTATCACGCAGCCCGCCTTGTTTGTCATTGAGTACGCCCTGGCAAAGTTATGGATGTCTTGGGGTGTGCGTCCGCAGGCCATGATCGGACATAGTATAGGTGAATATGTAGCGGCCTGTTTAGCGGGTGTATTTTCCCTTGAAGATGCCCTGGCCTTGGTAGCAGAACGCGGTCGACTGATGCAGTCGATGCCCTTTGGCTCAATGTTGGCTGTTTCGCTGCGAGTATCCGAGGTTAAGTCCTTACTAACTGCAAAACTTTCAATAGCTGCCATAAATGCACCTGAACTTTGTGTCGTTTCCGGTCCGATGAAAGAGATCGATCAGTTTGAAAAGCAGCTTGCTGGAAAAAATGTGGAGTGCCATCTTCTCCATACTTCCCATGCCTTTCATTCGGAAATGATGGATCCGATTCTGGATCCATTTGTCAAACAGATTGCGAAATGCAAGCTTTCGCCTCCCAAAATTCCTTTTATTTCCAACCTGACAGGTACCTGGATAAGAGCCGAGGAGGCTTCGGATACAAAATACTGGGCGCAGCACCTGCGCCAAGCTGTGAGGTTTGCAGACGGGGCGCAAGAATTATTGAAAGAGCCCTCGCGGGTTCTCTTAGAAGTGGGGCCTGGAAATACTTTGAGCACGCTTTCAAATATGTCCCAGTTTGAACAGGAGAAAAAACAAGACAAACTTTCCAGGCCAACAATCATTTCTTCGATGCGCCGTCCGGATGGGAATGAATCTGATATTAGACTGCTACTGAAAAGTTTGGGGCAGCTTTGGTTTGCAGGTATTGACATTGACTGGTATGGGTTCTATGAATACGAAAAGCGGCATCGCGTGCAGTTGCCCTCATATCCATTTGAGCAAAAACGCTATTGGATTGAACCTAAGGAACAAGCCCCCGACGCGACCCGTGGTCGCAAGCATCCGGAGAAGAATCCTCTGATTTCAGAATGGTTTTACATTCCGAGCTGGAAACGTTCCACAGTTCCGTTTTTCAATCCAGCAAAAACAGAAAAGCGACCTTGGCTGGTCTTTTCCGATGAAGGCGTGATCAGCGTGCAACTAATCAGCCGTCTTGTGGAATTTGGACATGAAGTATTTATCGTAAATGAAGGCAAGAAATTCTCTAAGATAGACGAACGTCATTATCAGGTGAATCCCGACACTGCAACTGATTATGCCAGGCTACTTAATGAGCTACTCGAGCTAAATAAGAAACCACTCACTGTAACGTATTTATGGAGTTTGAAAACAAACGAGAAAGCTGATTCAAAAGAGCCTTTCAATTCAAGTTTTAACAGTCTACTTTTGTTTACCCGAGCACTTGCTGAACGGGATTTCACAAATTTGTTGCAAATTGATATTATATCAAATGGCATTCAAGAGGTTATAGGTGATGAGGATCTGGAGTCCGGGAAAATGACAATATTAGGACCCTGTAGAGTTATTCCTCAAGAATTTCAAAATATTAAATGCCGAAACATTGATCTTGTGTTAAGTTTAGATGAATTTCAACAATTAGATACTGTCGAAGCATTGATTGCCGAACTCCATTCTGATAAAACTGATGACGTTGTCGCCTATCGCAAAAGGCACCGTTGGATTCAGAGTTTTGAGCAAGCGCATCTCGATAAAACCGAGTCCCCTGCACAATTGCGGGAGGGCGGCGTTTACCTAATAACAGGTGGTCTAGGCGGTGTCGGGCTTGTTTTAGCCCGGTGTCTCGCAGAAACCGTGAAAGCTAAACTGATTCTTACCGGGCGTACCCAGTTGCCGGCTAAAGAGAAGTGGGATAAATGGTTGGTTGAAAATAGAAAAAGTGAGGATAGCGTTTTTGAGAAAATCAGGAAAGTTCAGGAGTTGGAGGCGTTAGGAGCTGAAGTAATGGTTTTCAGTGCTGATGTTACCAATTTAAAGGCAATGAAGGAAGTAGTAACTCAAGGTACTCAAAAATTTGGTCAAATTCATGGCGTCATTCATTCTGCAGGTATTGCCGGTGGCGGTTTGATTGAACTTAAAACACTGGAAGCGGCTGAAGCTGTTTTTGCTCCAAAAGTGAAAGGTACTTTGGTTCTGGATGCCTTGTTCCAGGATAAAAAATTGGATTTCATGATTCTCTGCTCGTCCCTCTCATCTGTTCTTGGGGGAATTGGGCAAATAGATTACTGCGGTGCAAATGCCTTTATGGACGCATTTGCCATTCAAAACTCCAAAAAAGGTCGACCTATTACTTCCGTTTGCTGGGATACTTGGCAAGAAACAGGAATGGCAGTTACCACTGACGTTCCCGATCAGTTGAAAGCTCAGAGAGAAGAAAGCCTTAAAAATGGGATGTCAAACAAAGAGGGTATGGAAGTTTTTAAGCGCATTCTACAGGCAGGACTGCCACATGTTTTGGTGTCAACACGCGATTTGCAATATCGAATTGATGAGGAAACAGATCATTGGAAAGCGGCTGATGATTTAAACGGTGCGGAAGAAACCTCTGAAGGGGAATCTGCTTATGCTCGACCGGGACTGTCAACTGAGTATGCAGCCCCCCAGACTGAGATAGAGAAAAATGTAGCTGAAATCTGGCAGAAGCTATTTGGGATAGAACCGATCGGTACCCGGGATGACTTTTTTGAGTTAGGCGGGCATTCTTTGCTGGCAACACAATTGCTCAACAAGCTGCGTAAAAACTATGAAAAAGCCGAGTTATCTTTACGCAGTTTTTTTGACAATTCGACGGTAGCGGGTGTAGCTCAATTAATTGAAAAGATCGACGGGAATGGAAAAGCAGAGCAAAACGGCCTTCTAAAGAATTTCCTTGGTTCTGATTTGTCGAGCCGCCTGAGGTTAATCGAACACTACCTGAAAGAAAAGATCGCCTATGCATTAAAAACGGATGTTAAAAAGATCTCAAACAAGAATAATCTGCAAGATATAGGACTCGATTCTATCACTACCGATTTAATCTGGGATTTAAAGCGGGATTTTGGCTTACGGGTTTATCCTTTCGAGATTATGAAAAGGTCTTCAATCAAGGAGATGACAAAATTTGTTTCTGATGAATTGGAGCGGATGAACAGTTTAAGGGATCGCAAGAGAACTTCCGGACAACTATTGTTTGAGGATGAACAAACCCTGAAAAAGCCAACAAAACGAGTGCTGCAAAAATCAGTAGAAAAAAATAAAAGTATGATCTTTCTCCTCTCTGCCCCCAGATCCGGCTCGACTCTATTCCGCTTGATGCTCTCTGGGCATTCGTCACTTTTCTGCCCACCCGAGCTCGGTCTCTTGGCATTCGACAAAGTGAAAGCCTGGAGTGACAATCAGCTTTCGCTTTTCTCAAAAGAGGGCGCAGTGCGTCACTTGATGGCCTGCACCGGGCTTGATTACCCCGAGTGTCAAAGGTTTCTAAACGGAGCTCCTCAAAAGCAGACTATTCAGCAAATTTATGGCTTAATCCAGGAGCATGCAGCGACGCGCATCCTCGTAGATAAGACGCCGGGATATGCGATGAGCTTGGATACACTGGGAAAAGCCGAAGAATTTTTCAAAGAACCAAAATATATCTACCTGGTTCGCCACCCTTATCCCGTGCTGGAGTCCTTTGTCCGTAACCGTTTTGAAAAACTATTTGTTCAAGAAGATATTGATCCTTATTGGTTTGCCGAGAAGGTTTGGGCAACCTGTAATCGTAATATCTTGATTTTTTTTGAAGGGATAGAGCCGGAGCGTTGTCATAAGGTAAATTACGAGAGCCTTGTTAAGGAACCTGAAAAGGTGATGCGAAGTGTGTGTGAATTTCTGAATTTTAAGTTTGAGGATGCAGTGTTACATCCTTACGAAAAGGGAGAAATGATTGCAGGTCCTGGTGATCCCGATATTCTTCAACACGACAGGATCGACGCCAGCTTGGGTGAAAGCTGGAAGAAGATAAAATTACCACTGCAACTTAGTGACTTTAGTCAAAATTTAGCTAAGAATTTGAACTATGAGCTGCCACAGGAAGACACTGCCTTGAAGACCGGAACTGAGGGGATGGATCAAAGGAATGCAGAAGAATTGCTGGCAAACCTGGACGATCTTTCGGATGAGGGAGTCAATACTTTGCTCAATAATTTGATAACTGATAAGGGGAAAAAGAATGTATAAAATAGCCTTGATAAATATGCCGTATGCGGGTAGGAATATGCCATCTTTTGCTTTGACACAGTTGAAATCTATTATTGACAGTCGGTATAAGGAGCGTGTTTCGGTTGAGATATATTACATCAATCAGGATTTTGCCGTCCGGCAGGGAACTGATTTCTACGAATTTATGACTGATTCAATGGAGGCCTACAATGCCGGGCTTGGAGAATGGCTTTTTCGCCAGGTGGCCTTTCCTGAATCAAAAGAGAATTCCCAGGAATATCTGCAGCGCTATTTCCCATATCAGGATGAAAAAAGCCAAACGCTGAAACGCACCATCCTGGATAAATGGCATCACATCGATTCTCTTCTGGATAGCCTTATAGATAAGTACGAGTTAGATCGGGCAGACTTGGTTGGCTTTACAACAATGTTTTCACAGAGCGTTGCCAGTTTTGCTATGGCCCGAAAGCTAAAGGATCGAAATTCGGAGCTCACTACGGTAATTGGCGGAGCCAATTGTGAAACGCCCATGGGAGAAGAGATTGCTGTAAATGCAGATGCGATCGATTTTGTTTTTTCAGGGCCTGGGCTCAAGAATTTTCCTGAATTCGTTGGACATTGCATGAACAAGGAAACCGAGAAATGTCAAAAAATCAAAGGTGTGTTTTCAAAGAAGAATGTTTTATTGGATGGAAACGGCATTAACGGCTCCATTGGTGAAGAGCTTGCCATCGACGTCAATGTAGATATAAAGTATGAGAAATTTCTGGACACTTATGAACAAAACTTTCCTGACACCCAATTGACCCCCAGTCTATTTTTTGAAACTTCTCGTGGCTGCTGGTGGGGTGAAAAAGCTCATTGTACTTTTTGTGGCTTAAACGGGGTGACGATGACCTACCGGGCCATGAGCCCGAAAATTGCGATAGATTTATTTGATTCTCTATTTAAGTACCACCCCAGAAGTTCCTACTTTTTTTGCGTTGATAATATTTTGCCAACCAACTATGTTGATGAAGTGCTGCCTTACTTAAAAGCTCCATCCGGTTCAACTATTTTCTATGAAGTGAAAGCGGACTTGAGTGAAGAAAATCTTAAGGTATTCTCAAAAGCAAACGTGAACTGTATCCAGCCTGGTATCGAATCTTTAGCAACCAGCACCTTAAAGCTGATGAAAAAGGGAACGTCGTCTTTTCAGAATCTGACTCTTATGAAGAGTTCTTTGTTAAATGACGTTGAGCTGGTCTGGAATATTCTCATCGGTTTCCCGGGAGAGATAGAGGAAGTTTATGAAAAATACGTTCGCGACATTCCTTTTCTCACTCATTTACCGCCGCCAACAGGTGTCTATCCGGTACGATTTGACCGCTTTAGTCCTTACTTCACGAAAGCAGACGAATTTGGATTGGATTTGCATCCCTACGATTATTATGAGCTGATTTTCCCTTTTGGCCCGAAGGTGATGAAAAACCTGGCCTACTACTTTATGGATCACAATTCCACGGCTGACTACTTCGTGGCTACGGCGAAGTGGGTTCATAAAATCAGAGACCAAGTTCGGATGTGGAGAAGCCACTGGAACCGTGAAAACGGTTCTGTTCCCCCCAGACTTTTCTTCCAGGAAAACGGCCGGGCAGGCATTGTTTATGATTCTCGAAGCGGCGAAGTTGTTGAACATGAAGTGGGTGAAGTTGGTAAGCAAGTGTTGGAACAACTCATCAAACCAAAAAGAATCGATAAACTCACGGCAGACTTGCAGCATATTCCTGACTTCGATACGGAAAAGCAATTATCCTTCTTACATGAAAAGGGATTGGTTTATCTCGACAGCGATCGTTATATGAGTCTGGTTTTTTCGCAAGAACCACCGCAGCTGAGCGCGGATTTTATGACCCGTGCCCGCTAGACTTTGAAGTTAATATTAAAATAAAAGGATCCTGAATGAAGACCCCCGCCAAGGGTATTGCTAATCTATCGCCGGAAAAAAAGCGTGCGCTTCTTGCCCAGCTTCTACAAAAGAAGGCAATTGCGCCGACGTCTTTTCCGCTTTCATACCCCCAGCAAAGGTTATGGTTTCTCGATCAGTTAGAATCTAAAAATCCGACTTATAATATTCCGGCCGCGTTTCGCCTCAAAGGTAGCCTTGACTTGGTTGTATTAGAAGAAACTCTAAATCAAATTCAGCGTCGGCACAAAGTTCTGCAAACTAAATTCGAAACTGTTGATGGCAAGCCAGTCCAGATTATTGACCCCGAAATGATGACAAAGCTTTCATTGGTGAAGCTCCAGGGTCATCCGGAAAGTGAGCGGGAAGCGGCTGCATGGTGTCTGCTTGAAGATGAAATTCAACAACCGTTTGAGTTGTCGAAAGGGCCTCTTTTGCGATCAACATTATTTCGACTTAACGAGGAAGACCACATTTTGCTGTTGACGATGCATCATATCATCTCGGATGGCTGGTCAATGGGTGTTTTCAAGACAGAGATTGTTAAAATCTATCAGGCTCTTAAGGAAAACAGAAAACCGGATTTGCCTGATTTGCCTCAACAATATTCAGATTTTTCGGTTCGACAAAGAGAATGGCTTAAGGGCGAAGGATTGGCAAGGCAGCTTTCTTACTGGAAAAAACAACTTAAAGGCGCTCCCCAGACTTCGGAGCTTCCAGTCGACCGTCCGCGATCTTCAGTGCAGACCTTTAATGGCACGCGACAATCAATCACGCTGACAAAAGAATTAACGCGATCGTTGAAGAAACTAAGCCTTGAGCATGGGTGTACTCTTTTCATGACATTGCTGACCGCCTTTAAAATAATATTGTATCGATACACGGATCAGGCGGATCTAAGCGTGGGTATGCCAATCGCCAATCGTGATCAAGATGACATTGAAAATCTCATCGGTTTTTTTGTAAATACTCTTGTTCTCCGTAATGACCTAACCGGCAATCCCACTTTTCGGGAAATGTTGGCGCGAGTACGGGACACCTCCCTTGCAGCTTATGACAACCAGGGCATGCCATTTGAAAAGCTTGTAGAAGAACTACGGCCGCAGCGTGATCTGAGCCGCTCACCGTTTTTTCAAGTATTGTTCAGCATTCAGAATACGCCGACGAAATCTTTAGAACTTCCCGGACTTACTATTGAAACTCTATATGCTTATAACGGCAAGGCCAAGTTTGATTTGAGTGTTTATATGTGGGAGAAGTTAGATCAGTTGGGCGGGGTCTTTGAGTATAACACCGATCTTTTTATGACCGAAAGAATCGAGCGGATGATCGAGCATTTCAAGAATCTACTTGAAAGCCTTGTCGAAAATCCGGGTCAGCATATTTCAGATTTACAGATGCTTACAGAATGGGAGAAGCAACAACTTTTAGTGGAATGGAATGCAACAGAAAAAGATTACCCGTCTGAAAAGTGCTTTCATCAGTTGTTTGAATCTCAAGCAGAGCAAACACCGGACTCTGTTGCAGTTGAATTCGGTAACAAATCCATTACTTACGGGGAATTGAATGCTCGCGCTAACCAACTAGCGCATTATCTGCAGAAACTTGGCGTTGGACCCGATATCCTGGTCGGTATTTGTGTGGAACGTTCTCTGGAGATGCTGGTCGGGCTTTTAGGAATTATGAAATCTGGCGGCGCTTATGTACCTTTAGACCCGTCTTATCCGAAAGAACGGTTGGCCTATATGGTCGAGGATGCGGAGCCAAGGGTATTGCTGACCCAAAATTCGTTGCACGAAACTATTTTCGAAGAGGCGAAGAGCGAGGAGCGAAGAGCGAAATCTGGCGCTTGTCACTTCTCGCTTCACGCTTCTCGGGTTCTCTGTCTTGACAGCGACTGGCAGGAAATAGCCAAAGAAAGTGAATTAAATCCTGAAACCGGGACACAAAGTACTAATCTTGCTTATGTGATTTATACTTCCGGTTCAACAGGCAAGCCCAAGGGCGTCGCTATTCAGCACCAAACTCTGGTTAACTTTCTGAATTCGATGCGTGAAGAGCCGGGACTGACCCGTGAGGATGTACTCCTTGCAGTCACCACCCTGTCTTTTGACATAGCCGGATTGGAGCTTTATTTGCCCTTACTTGTGGGTTCCCGAGTGATTTTAGCCAGTGGTGAGGTTGCCTCCGATGGCAGTCTTTTGAGCAGCCTGTTAACTGAATCCGGAGCAACCGTCATGCAGGCAACGCCGGCGACCTGGAGGCTGCTTATAGACAGCGGCTGGCAAGGCAGTGATAAATTAAAAATGCTTTGTGGAGGAGAAGCCCTGCCACGTGAATTAGCAAACCGGTTACTTGAGACCGGCGGCTCTCTATGGAATATGTATGGACCGACCGAAACAACAATTTGGTCATCCGTTTTTCAGCTTGAGTCAAAAGAAGGGCTCGTGCCGGTAGGGCCTTCTATTGCCAACACCCAAATTTATATTTTGGACAAAACCTTGCAACCGGTGCCGGTTGGAGTTTTTGGGCAGCTGCACATTGGCGGCGATGGTTTAGGCCGCGGATATCTTAAGCGCCCTGATTTGACTGCTGAAAAATTCATTCCAAATCCTTTTGCTGAAAATGGCTCGCGCCTATACCGCACTGGAGATCTGGCGCGCTATTTACCAAATGGTAGCCTCGAACTTCAAGGTCGACTTGACCATCAGGTAAAGATTCGCGGTTTTCGCATTGAATTGGGTGAAATTGAGGCAACGCTTGCTCAACATCCCGGGATTGACGAAGTTGTGGTCGTCACCAGGGAAGATGAAAGCACACCGCAACAGACTGAAAAATATTTGGCGGCCTATGTGATTTTTAAAACCACCAAAACCCCGACGGTGAGTGAATTGAGACGTTTTTTGATGGAACCTTTGCCTGATTATATGGTACCGACATCGTTTGTTTATCTCGATGCTTTTCCCCTGACGCCGAATGGCAAAGTAGACCGGAAGGCACTTCCCGCGCCTGATGGTGTTCGCCCGGAGTTAGAGTCGGCTTTTGTGGCGCCGCAAAATGAGATTGAACGCAGCATATCCGGGGTATGGCAAGAGGTTCTTGGTGTACAAAAAGTTGGTGTGGACGACAACTTCTTTGATTTGGGGGGACACTCGCTGCTTTTAGTTCAAGTACAAAGCAAGTTTAAAAAAATATTTGAGCGAGATATATCGATCATTGAACTATTTAAATATCCGACGATAAACACCTTGGTCAAATCTTTCAGTGCAGAGAAAGATGAATCAGTAGATTTTCTGAAAATTCATGAAAAGGCTAAGAAACAAAAAGATGCATTGACACGACAGAGGAAACTTAAGGAGGTAAAGAAGAACGATGGGCGACTCGAGTATGCATGATTCAGTAAACAATATTGCCGTTATAGGCATGACCGGCCGTTATCCGAAATCCAAAAATTTGGATGAATTTTGGCAGAATTTGAGAAACGGAGTGGAGTTGATTACATTTATGTCTGACGAGGAACTGGAAGCGGAAGGTGTGGCCCCCTCTCACTATAACAATCCAAATTATGTTAAATCTGCTGGCGGCGTTCTGGATGATATAGAATTGTTTGATGCTTCTTTTTTCGATTATACTCCCAGAGAAGCTGATTCCATGGACCCGCAACACCGTATTTTTTTAGAATGCGCCTGGGAAGTGCTTGAGAATGCGGGCTATGATCCTGAAAAGTATCCCGGTGCAATTGGCGTTTATGCATCTCTTAGTATGAACTCATATTTACTGCACAATCTATATTCAAACCGTGAATTCTTGGAATCTCTCGGCGGTTTCAATATAATGGTGGCTAATGACAAAGATTTCCTGACCACTCGTGCATCTTATAAATTTAACTTGACCGGGCCGAGTATGGTCGTTCAGACCGCCTGCTCGGCGTCACTAGTAGCTCTTTGCCAGGCAGTTCAAAGCTTGCTGAGTTATCAGTGCGATATGGCTTTGGCTGGCGGTATTTCGATTGGCGTGCCGAAGACGGGGTACGTTTACCAGCAAGGCGGGATTGCTTCTCCCGACGGTCACTGCCGCACTTTTGATGCTAAAGCCGCTGGCACCTTTGGTGGAAATGGGGTTGGAATTGTCATATTGAAAAGATTAGCCGATGCTTTGGCTGACGGCGATCATATCCACGCTGTCGTTAAAGGAGCCGCAATGAACAACGACGGATCTTTGAAAGTGGGATATACCGCCCCTAGTGTGGATGGCCAGGCGGAAGTAATTACCATGGCGCAGGCCTTAGCAGGAATTACCGCCGATACCATTGGCTACATAGAAGCTCATGGCACCGGCACCGAATTAGGAGACCCTATCGAAATTGCCGCCTTAACGAAAGCTTTTCGAGCTACAACCAATAAAAAGGGCTACTGTGGAATTGGTTCGGTTAAAACAAACATGGGCCATCTTGATGCGGCGGCCGGGATTTCCGGTTTCATAAAGGCCGTTCTGACTCTCGAGAACAAAGAAATTCCGCCGAGCTTAAATTTTGAAAAGCCAAATCCTAAGATTGATTTTGGGAACAGCCCATTTTATGTAAACCATAAACTTTCTGAATTCAAAAAGGGAGATCATCCCCGCCGGGCTGGGGTAAGTGCTTTCGGCATCGGCGGTACCAACGCGCATGTTGTGCTTGAAGAAGCACCCGAGAGAGAAAGATCCGGCGATAGCAGGGCAGCGCAATTACTGGTTCTTTCGGCAAAAACCAGCACAGCTCTAGACTCCATGACCGCAAATTTAGCCTCACACTTCAAAAATAATCCGGATTGTAACCTTGCAGATGCAGCTTACACACTGCAACAGGGCCGCAAAGCTTTCAAATATCGCCGAATAGTCGTTTGTCAAGATTTCCAGGATGCCAAAAATGTACTTGAGTCAGGCGATCGCAAGCGGGTTGTTACGGCCACGCGTGAGCCGGGTAACAAAGGCGTGGCCTTTATGTTTCCCGGGCAAGGCGCCCAGCATGTCAACATGGGAAAAGAACTTTATGAAACTGAACCGAAGTTTCGCGAAGTGGTGGACAAATGCTGTGAAGTTCTTAAGCCCCATTTAAATCTAGACCTTCGAGATATTCTTTACCCAAAAGATGCGGATACTGAATCAGCTACAAAAAAACTGACGCAGACTGCGATTACACAACCAGCGCTGTTTGTTATTGAATACGCATTAGCTCAATTGTGGATATCGTGGGGCATTCGACCCCAGGCCATGATCGGGCACAGCATCGGAGAATATGTGGCGGCTTGTTTGGCCGGCGTATTTTCACTTGCAGATGCGCTTGTTTTGGTAGCAGAACGCGGCCGATTAATGCAGTCAATGCCGGCGGGTTCTATGGTGGCTGTATCTCGTCCGGCGGTGGAAGTGGTGCCTTTATTAAAGGAAAAACTTTCATTGGCGGCAGTAAATGCGCCAGGGCTTTGCGTCGTTTCCGGCCCGACCGAGGAAATTGATAAATTTGAAAAAGAGCTTAAAGAAAAAAAGATCGATGTTCGCCGGCTTCATACCTCCCACGCCTTTCATTCGGAAATGATGGACCCAATTCTGGAGCCTTTCACTAAACAGGTTGCGAATTTCAAACCCGCCGCTCCAAAAATTCCTTTTATTTCCAACGTTACCGGTACCTGGATTACCAGCGAGCAAGCAACCGATCCGAGCTATTGGGCGCAACATTTGCGTCAAGCCGTCAAATTCGCAGCCGGGGCGCAAGAGCTGCTAAAAGAACCCTCTCGTGTTTTGCTCGAAGCCGGTCCCGGTCGCACGCTTAATTCGCTGGCAGGAATGACTCAGCTCGAACTGCGAAAAGAGCATAAAGATCTGGATTTCAATCAATTGATCGTTTCTTCCATGCGACACCCCGAAGATGCCCAATCCGACCTTCAATTCTTGTTGAGCACAGTAGGCAGACTTTGGCTTGCAGGCGTCGAACTCAATTGGTCAAAATTTTATGAAAATGAGAAACGACACAGGATTCCCTTACCCACCTATCCATTTGAGCGCGAACGGTATTGGATTGAGCCGAAAATGAATGGCACCGATCAAGCCGCTAATGAGCCGGCTGTCTTAGGCAAAAAAGAGGATATCGCTGATTGGTTTTATGTACCCGTGTGGAAACAATCTTTTCCATCTCCTATGATTGAACGGGAGATTCCTGATGACGAAAAAGCGTGCTGGCTTGTGTTTGCAGACGCTGCCGGATTGGGAGAAGAAATTATGCATGGGCTTGTAAAAGAGAAGCAAAATGTCGTGACGGTTTTGGCAGGGGAGAATTTTGAAAAAGTTGACGCACAAAGGTTCCTAATAAATCCCAGGAGTCCTGAGGATTATGACGCCCTTATTCGGGATCTTTGTTCGCAAGAAAAAACGCCAGAGAAGATTGTCCACATGTGGGGCGTCACATCGCCGGGTGATTTAACAGCGGGAAATGGAAAAATAAAATCCGCGCAGGTCTTCGCTTTTTTCAGTCTATTGTACCTTGCACAAGCATTAGGCAAGGCGAATGTAACCCATTCCATACAACTCACTGTCATAACCAATAATATGCAGGAAGTGACCGGTGACGAAGTTCTCTTTCCCGAAAAGGCAACGGTGCTGGGAGCTTGTAAGGTGATTCCGCAGGAATACTTAAACATTATCTGTCAGAGCCTTGACATCGTCCTGCCGGAGTCGGATGATTGGCAGCGCTTGAGGCTGGTGAAACAACTCACGCAGGAAATTACCAGTAAGCAGTCTGACCTGGTGGTCGCTTATCGTGGGAACCAGAGATGGATGCAGACTTTCGATGCAATACCTGTTGGTGAAACTGAGGGCCAACCGGCGCACTTGCGTAAGGGCGGTGTCTACCTCATCACAGGTGGACTGGGACGCATCGGTTTGGTGCTCGCCAAGTATCTGGCACAAACCGTCCAGGCGAAACTGATTCTAACCAGCCGGAACGGTCTTCCACCCAAGGACGAGTGGGAAAAATGGCTTGCAAATCATGACGAGAACGATACGACCAGCCAGAAGATTCGCAAGGTGCTGGATCTGGAGAAGTTGGGTGCTGAAGTCTTACCCGTCAAAGCTGATAGTGCAAATCTTGACGAGATGAAAGCAGCTGTTGATATGGCAAAGAAGAAGTTTGCCACAATTCATGGGGTCATCCACGCGGCCGGGGTTCTTGTCGGCGGGAAGTTTAATTCTATCGCAGATACGAACAAAGCAGATTGCGAAGCCCAGTTTCGCCCAAAAATAGATGGACTCATCGTCCTGAAAAAAATTCTAAAGGGACAGAAACTAGATTTTTGCCTGCTGTTCTCATCAATATCGTCTGTGTTGGGAGGCCTGGGATTTCTCGCTTATTCAGCGGCGAATCTCTTTATGGATGCGTTTGCCAGGGTACAGAACCGCAAGAATGGTGTGCCGTGGGTCAGTGTCAATTGGGATGCATGGCAGTTTGGAGAAGTGAAGCAATCGAATAACGCTGCCAGAGCAGGTTTGGCAGAATTGGCATTGATGCCGGATGAGGGGGTTGAAGTTTTCGGTCGTGTATTGTCATTTGACCCTTTGAGCCAGATCATCGTCTCGACAGGAGATTTGCAGGCCAGGATTAACAAGTGGGTTAAGCTAGAATCCATACGAAAGAATGAAGGGACTGAAAAGGTCGAATCGCAGCCACGTCATTCAAGGCCGACCCTGCAAGAGGACTATGTTGCACCCACAAACGACCTTGAACAAACGCTCGCAGATATCTGGCAGGAATTATTTGGCATCGACAAAATAGGGATTCAAGATAACTTCTTTGAATTAGGCGGACACTCGCTTCTGGCAACGAGCGTGGGGTCCAGAGTGCGAGATGCTTTTCAGGTTGAGTTAAGCCTGCAGAGCTTTTTTGAGAAACCGACCATTGCAGAATTGGCGAATGTCATTTTGGAAAAAATGGTCGAGGCGGAAGATAGTGACACGCTCCATCAAATTCTGGAAGAGATAGAGGCTCAATCTTAGGACCGCGAGCCCGAAAACAGGTTAGGTAGAACTATTACTAAAAGGGAGATAGAGAACACAAAGAATCTCAGAGAACACAAAGAAAAAATGTAGCTATTCTTCCACATTGAAAAAGAAATTTAAAAGGCAAAATAATTCGGGCAGAATCATTAAAAAGTAGGCTCTATTTTGTTTGGAGTGGGTAAAAAGTAAAAAAAATATATAGCCATGGATTAACACGGATTATACACGGATAAATGAAAGTTAGCCTGAATAATGCATGAATTTCCATTTCGGGCAAAAAACTTCAATATTGTCATGCCCGAGTAGTCGGGCATTCATTACCTATACTAAGTTATTTATTTGTAATGGTTTATCGCCTTCTCAGGCATGACTGACTTTTATGGTTTGTGCATTCATCGGGTTAAAATATAGAGCCCAAAATAGTAAAATAAAATTTATTTCCTGTGATCTCAGTGCTACTTTGTCTTCTCTGTGCCCATCTTATCTTTTGTCTTTTTAAATTTTCTTGAAAAAACATACAAAGATCGATAGAGACTCAACCTGATAATAAAAATTACGGATTTATATATGAACGACATCGCAAAACGAATTGCCGCCCTTCCACCTGAGAAACGCAAGCAGCTTTTAGAACGACTTAAAAAGAAGCATGGCGAAGGTTCTGCGCAGAAAATCAGTCGTCAGAGTCGGGAAACGAATACGTTTCCTCTCTCCTTCGCGCAACAGCGGCTGTGGTTTCTCGATCAACTGGAGCCTAACAGCTTCACCTGGAATATTAGTCTAAGTTATGGAGTTACGGGGCAAATCAACGAGCAGGCCCTTGAGCGCGCACTTCAGGAAATCGTCAATCGCCACGAAGTCCTACGCAGCACTTTTGCGATAGTTGATGGGCGACCGGTGCAGGTCATTGCTAAACAGGGTATCTTACCTTTCTCAGTAATAGATCTGGGCAATTTACCTGCATCCGAATGCGATATTGCGTTTCAGCGATTGATCATCGAAGAGTGCGAACGTCCGTTTGACCTGGCTAAGGGTCCGCTAGTGCGGGTCAAACTGTTGAAGGGGGGCAAGAAGCAGCCGGTATTCATTCTCACGATGCATCACATTGTTTCCGACGCCTGGTCTCTTGGGGTTTTCTTTACGGAACTGCGGGCGTTCTACACTGCCCTCTGCAAAGGCCAATCACATTCCCTTCCCGAACTGCCCATTCAATACGCTGATTTTGCAAGCTGGCAACGGGAATGGCTGGAAAAGGAAGTGGTGGAGACCCAACTTTCCTATTGGAAAGAGCAGCTTGGCGGCGACCTTCCCGTACTGCAGTTACCTGCTGACCGCCCGCGCCCGAAGGTGCAGACCTTTCCGGGGGCCATAGAACCTTTTAAGCTATCCCGGTCTTTATTGACCGCGCTTCAAAAACTATCTCAGCAAGAAGGAGTGACTTTATTTATGACGCTTTTAGCGGCTTTTAAGACACTCATTTACCGCTATAGTGGCCAGGAAGACGTAATAGTGGGCTCACCTATTGCAGGTCGCAACCGGGCTGAATTTGAGGGACTGATTGGGTGCTTTCTCAATACAATGGTTATGCGCACGAATGTGAGCGGTAGCTCCACTTTCCGTCAGTTGCTTTCCCAGGTACAGGAAATGGCTATGGGTGCATACGCTCACCAGGAACTACCTTTTGAAAAGCTGGTGGAAGAACTGCAACCGGACCGGGATCTCAGCACATCACCGCTGTTCCAGGTTATGTTCGTTCTGCAGAATGCTCCGGCGCCGAACTTTGAGATCTTTGACTTTACCTTGATTCCCATAAGGGGTGAACGAAAACCGTCGCGATTTGATCTGACGTTGTACATGGGAGAGAAGGATGAACGACTCATGGGAGCTGCAGAGTACAACACAGACCTGTTTGATAGAACTACCATAAAAAGGATGTGCCGACACTTCGAGATGCTGTTGGAGAGTATCGTTGCTGATCCAAGCCAACGCATCGCCAATTTGCCTATATTAACCACCGAGGAGAAACATCAGATCGTTGTTGAATGGAATACGACACGACTGGAGTACCCTAAAGAAAGATCCTTTCAAAAACTCTTTGAAGCCCAGGTTGAAAAGACACCGGAGGTCACTGCCTTGGTTTTCGAAAATCAGAAGCTGACATATCAACAGCTGAATGCTCGTGCCAACCAGCTTGCCCATCATCTAAAGAAGATGGGAGTCGGACCGGATGTCCTTGTGGGGATTTATGTTGAACGGTCGGTAGAGATGTTAGTGGGACTATTGGGTATTCTAAAGGCCGGCGGGGCCTATGTTCCGCTTGATCCTGCATATCCCATGGAACGAATCGCCTACATGCTGCAAGATTCAGGAGCTTCAGTTCTACTTACTCAGGAAAAACTGGTAAATCAGTTGCCCAAGCACGACGCTCAAGTCCTCTGCCTGGACCGCGACCGGAAGAAAATTTCTCAGGAAGTAGACGATAATCCGTGCGGCGAGCCGATGCCCGAAAACGTAGCCTACGTTATCTATACCTCAGGCTCAACCGGCAAGCCAAAGGGAGTGGCTGTCCAACATTACACTTTAGTAAACTTCTTGAATTCGATGGCAAGTGAACCGGGGCTGATTTCAACAGACGTTCTGCTTGCGGTAACAACGCTTTCGTTCGATATATCCGGTTTGGAACTATATCTGCCGTTGATGATAGGCGCACAAGTTAATTTAGTCAGCCGCGAGGTTGCTTCCGACGGTCGAAGGCTGTCTAAAGCTTTAGCTGATTCAGCAGCGACCGTCATGCAAGCGACTCCGGCCACGTGGCAACTTCTGTTGGAATCTGGCTGGCAGGGCAGTCCGCAGTTGAAAATTCTTTGCGGCGGGGAGGCCTTGCCTCGAGAATTAGCCAATCGGTTGCTTCATTGCTGTGAATCTTTATGGAATATGTACGGGCCAACGGAGAGCACAATTTGGTCAGCTGTTCAAAAGGTCGAGGGCGGCGAGGTGCCGATTTCTATCGGTCGCCCCATCGCTAATACGCAGATGTATATACTAGATCGCAATTTCAATCCCGTACCTATAGGTGTCTACGGTGAACTTTACATCGGCGGTGACGGTTTAGCACGGGGTTATCTTAATCGGTCTGAATTAACCGCGGAGAAGTTTGTGCCGCATCCGTTTAGCCATGAGGACGGGGCGCGTATGTACAGCAGCGGGGATCAAGCGCGCTTCCTCAGCGACGGCCGCATCGAGTTGGTTGGCCGTCTCGACCATCAGGTGAAGGTTCGTGGATTCCGCATTGAGCTAGGTGAAATCGAAGCTACCCTTGCTCTGCATAAGGCCGTCGACCAAGTTGTGGTTGTCGTCAGAGGTGGAGCGGATTCATCTGATGACAAACATCTCGCGGCCTATATGATTGCTGCATCCGAACAGGAACCAACGGTTGGTGATCTGCGTGGTTTCCTGATGGAAAGCCTGCCTGAGTACATGGTCCCGACTGCATTTGTTTTCCTGGATGCCTTGCCCTTGACGCCAAATGGTAAAGTCGATCGCAAGGCGCTCCCGTCCCCTGAAGGAGTTCATCCTAAACTCGGTTCCGAGTATGTGGCGCCTCAAAGCGAAATCGAAAGAACGGTTACCTCTATATGGCAGGAAGTCCTTAAGGTGGAAAAGGTCGGCATCGATGACAACTTTTTTGATCTCGGAGGGCATTCTATGCTCCTGGTTCGCATTCAAGGCAAACTAAGTGAGGCTTTTGATCGCGATATATCGATCATAGAATTGTTCAAATATCCTACCGTGAATACGTTAGCCCAATATGTTGCTCAAGAGGATCCTTCCGATGAGGCTGATTTCCAAAAGTTTCAGGATATTGCTCAGAAACAAAAACAAGCCATGGTACGGCATAAGAAACTCTCAAGGACAGTGCAAAAGAACGACAGCTCACTCGAACCCGTATGAAAACCGATAAATGAGCGAACTCACCAAACGTATCGCCGATCTCTCTCCGGAAAAGCATAAGCAGCTTTTGGAGAGACTGAAAAAGAAATCCGGCAACGAACAGTCATTATTTATTCCGAAGCAGCCCAAGGACAAGAACCGATTTCCCCTTTCCTTTGCTCAGGAACGCCTTTGGTATCTCGAGCAGCTCGACCCGGGGACTGCGGTTTATAATTTTCCGTTCACCTTAGTATTCGAAGGCCGGTTCAATGCGCCAGCACTAGAGCAGGCGCTCAATGAAGTCATCCGGCGGCAGGAGGCTTTGCGGACCAGCTTTACGACCCTGGAAGGGCAGCCCGTTCAGGTTATCGCTGAACACATCAGCATTAAGTTACCAGTGATCGATCTTTGCTCTCTATCCCAGGAGGAAGCCGATAAGGAAACGGAGCGTTTAGTCGCAGAGATTATCAACACACCCTTTGATTTAAGCCAGGCTCCCTTGTTTCGTGCAACCTTATGGCGACGTCATGAAGCTAGACATGCACTGATGCTATGTATGCATCATATTATAACCGACGGGTGGTCAAAGGATGTTTTCTCAAAAGAGTTGACGACCCTCTATGCTGCATTTTCGACAGGCAAAGCATCACCATTACGGGAACTTGAGATTCAGTACTCTGATTTTTCGGTCTGGCAGAGACAGTGGTTGACGGGTGAAGTTTTGGAAAACCACCTTTCTTATTGGAAACCCCGGCTCGCCAATATCCCGAGGATTTTGGATTTGCCAACAGACCGGCCTCGTCCGGCGGTTCAGACCTTCCCTGGCGATTATGAAACTTTTACACTCTCTCCGGAATTGGCCAAATCGCTGCAAGCGCTGAGCCATTCCTCAGATATGACCGTCTTCATGACTGTTCTTGCGGCCTTTAAAGTATTACTCCATCGCTACACCGGTCAGAAAGATATCGTAGTGGGCACGCCTGTTGCCAGCCGAAACCGGCCCGAAATCGAAGGACTCGTTGGTTTTTTCGTGAATAACCTGGTATTGCGGACAAACCTGGACGGCAATCCGACTTTTAGGGAGCTGCTGCTTCGAATGCGGGAGGTGGCCCTGGCTGGTTATGCGCATCAAGATATCCCTTTCGAGAAATTGGTCGAAGAACTACAACCGGAACGCGACTTGAGTACGTCACCGTTTTTCCAGGTTATGTTCATCATGCTGAAAACATCACCTCAGAGTCAGGGAAGCCAGACTTTAGCGAATTCTGGCCAAACTGTCAGTCAGCCCATTCTGCAAAACAATATGAGATCAAAGTTTGATTTGACTCTGTATCTTGAAGAGAATTGGGATGGGCTACTGGGTACGTTTGAATACAATACGGATCTGTTCGATGCCGCTACGATGTCCCGGATGGCAGGACATTTGCGGAATTTACTGTTGGCCATCGTGGCGAATCCGGATCTTCGTGTCTCGGAGCTACAAATGCTGACAGAAAGAGAGAGAAAGCAGCAGCTGGTTCATTTCAACGAAACTCAGAGCGATTACCCCGGGGATGAAAGTCTTCAGGATTTGTTTGAGGCTCAGGTGCAACGGACACCGGACAGGATAGCTCTGGTTTTTGAAAAGAAGGAGTTAACCTATAGTGAACTCAATGCCCGATCGAACCAGTTAGCACATTACTTGCAGAGTCTGGACGTGGGCCCGGATATTTTGGTGGGGATCTGCATGGAGCGTTCACTAGAAATGATCATTGGACTGTTGGGCATTCTCAAAGCGGGTGGAGCCTATGTGCCTCTGGATCCCTCTTACCCGAAGGAACGCCTGGCGTTTATGGTTGAAGATTCACAAGTGTCAGTGCTATTAACACAACAGAAAGTGGCTGCCGAACTGTTTGAGCACAAAAATAATCGGATCTGCTTAGACAGAGACTGGGAAATGATAGCTAAGTACAATAATAATAATCCAAGGAATGAAGGCGCATCGGAAAACCTTGCCTATGTGATCTATACTTCAGGCTCTACGGGTAAGCCTAAGGGCGTGGCCATAACCCACAAAACTCTAGTAAATTTTTTAATCTCTATGGGTCAGACACCCGGCCTAAGTGAGCAGGATGTGTTGCTGGCAGTCACCACGTTATCTTTTGACATTGCAGGGTTAGAACTGTTCTTGCCCCTAATCCTGGGAGCAAAAGTGGTCCTGGCAAGCGCAGAGGAGGCCTCTGATGCGAGGAGGTTAAAAGAAGTTCTCTCGGAATCTAACGCCACAGTGATGCAAGCGACACCGGCAACATGGCGTATGCTTCTGGATGTAGGCTGGCGTGGAGACCCGAATCTGGCAATTCTCTGTGGTGGCGAAGCGCTGCCGCGAGACTTGGCCAATCGCTTGCATGAAAATGGTAAAGCGCTCTGGAATATGTACGGCCCAACGGAAACCACGATTTGGTCGGCTGTGCAGTGCATCGAAATGGGCGACGATCCCATTTCCATTGGCAAACCCATCGCTAATACGCAGCTCTACATTCTTGACAGGAACATGGAGCCTGTCCCTTTGGGAGTCTATGGAGAGCTCTATATCGGCGGTGCAGGTCTCTCCCGGGGATATCTCAATCGTCCCGAGCTTACAGCCGAGAGTTTCATTCCGGATCCCTTTAGTCAGGATCCAGGAGTGCGCCTTTATAGAACCGGTGACAAAGCGCGCTTCCTGTCCGCTGGCACTATTGAGTTTTCAGGTCGTCTGGACTTCCAGGTTAAGATTCGTGGCTTCCGTATTGAGCTCGGAGAAATCGAGACAGTCTGCGCCGGCCATCCGGCCATCCAGCAGGCTATCGTGATGCCTCGGGAAATCACCAACGGTGATGTCCGACTGGTAGCGTACATCAAGTATGATGCACACGATGAGCCCACGGTCAGTGAGTTGCGCCGCTTCCTGAAAGACAAACTGCCGGACTATATGGTACCGTCAATGTTTGTGACGATGGATACTTTTCCAAAAACCCCAAACGGGAAAATTGACCGTAAGCAGCTCCCGGTCCCTGCTGGAATGAGGACTGACACTGGCCTTTCTTTTGAGCCGCCAGACTCTGATATGGAAAAACTTATTGCAGACGTATGGCAACAAGTGTTGGGCACCGACAGCTTCAGTGTTCATGACAATTTTTTTGATCTCGGCGGCCATTCTCTCTTGTCAATGAAAGTCCTGTATTATCTTGAAAAAAGATTGGGGATACGAATTAGTCCTCGAGAGATCATTTTTAAGAACTTAGGGCAGCTTGCAGCCCTTTGTGAAGAGGAGTCAGATTCAAAACAGCACCGGTCATCAAAGACGATTACAAGGAAGTTACTTAGTCGTTTCAGAGCTTCCGTTGTTAAATAAAGAATCCTTTTTTGCTACCCCCGCATAACTATCCGCAAACCCATCTTCTGGATCGAAATTTGCTTGCATACTGGCTGTAGTTTTATAAAGAAATTCTATATACCCGGGAGAGGGTGCAAGTTCCCTGTTATTTGAATGGATCAGGCGGGAATGCCGAGAAATATGCGCCTAAGCCTTGTAGTAAGAAAAGGAACGCTGTTTGCGTTGGATAAGGGATTTAGCCTTCTATTTACCAAATGGTAATATCAGATGTGTCGATCGTCTGGTGAGAAACAAACTTATGAAGGCCTGATGGGATTCTGATATTTTTTTTGAAATTGTCGATAGTAGTATTTTATGGCAAAGTACAATTCAATTACAAACTTTTTGTTAAGGATGGGACGATTTTTTTTGATGTGCCCTCAATTTAACCCCTGGAAGAAATCTCTAATTTTCATCGTCTTGCTCTTTGTTCTGCCAAACGCACTGACAGGCCAGAATTCGCAATTTTCGTCAGAAGTTACTATTAAAAAGGTGGTGAAGAGCTCTTCCAGCCAACCCGGCGATTTTCTGATGGCACCCTTAACCGGGAATGTAAAGTTTTTATTTATTTCAGTTGAATATCCAAGCGTAAGCGAAATCGTGTCGACTGCTGAACTCCGAAGCGATGCCGATCTGGTAGAAAAGAATATTGAGGGCAACAGTTATGATAAAGTCTCTCTAACCATTGATGTAACGCCTACCTTGATGATGCCAAATCCCGTTTCTTATTACACGAGTGATCCTAAATCCACTCTTGTCAGAATTGCCACAGATGCCGTAAAAATTTCTGAACAAGCCGGTTTTGATGTCGACTCGTACGGGCGGGAAGTGATTTTCAGCAAACAAATCTGGGGTGGGTCTGCAGCTCTTGGTACCATAAACAGGCGTACAGCCTTTATGAGTCACAGCGTGGAATATACAATGGTACACGAGCTGGGTCATACTTTCGGTTGGCGCCACACCAATTTTTGGGAAGTGAAAAGTGGCTCTCCGATATCATCAGAGGGAACCGAAGAAGAGTATGGGGACAGGTATGATATGATGGGTAGCCGCGGCGCAAAGCCGCCCTATCCAGCAGGCATTTGGCATCATTTCAATCCCTGGCTTAAATATCGCAACGGCTGGATACCTGACGAAAGTATTTTGAACGTCACGGATTCCGGTACGTACACGATTCAGACACTTAATAACGATCCAATGACAGGCACCTCTGTGACCAAGTATACCGCCCTCAAAATCAGAAGGGATGCGTTGGTCGACTACTGGGTTTTCTTTCGGGGCTCAGAGGAGTTTATCGACAACGGGCCGGTCATTACCCGGATTTTTAATACTAATGTCAAACCAACACATCTTTTGGATATGACTCCTGGGTCTCAGAGCGCTGATTGGAAAGATGCAGCATTGGCAGTGGACAGTACCTTTTCAGATACACAAAATGGAATTACGGTGAAAACCATATCACGTTCTCCGAGTGAGGTTCAGGTTGAGGTTACGGTAGACCCGAATGCAATCGCAGCTGTGGATAACTTGCCGGTTATCGATATAGTACGCCCTGCCCTGGGACAAAGAACCCTCCAGGGAGTCGTCGATTATGAGGTAACCGCCTTCGATCCGGACGTTGGCGACTTCAATGGTGCAGGCATCGCTAAGGTCAAACTGTTCATTCATATAGGAAACGACCCACTAATCAGTAATCTCCGCCAGGGTTTGGACCCACCGAAACCGCAAGCGACCATGGAATTTTCTGCTCCGCCATATCTCTGGCAGGTGGATACCAATACCAGTTCACCGTATCTTCCGGACTGTCGTTATCAGCTCATTGTGAAGGCAACAAGTGTGCAGGGTGGTGTCAGATTTATTCAATTTGAACACCTTATTGATAACTCCGCGTTACCGGCTAAGCCAGTTCTGTCCGCGCCATCGGAAAATGCGACAAATGTATCAACGGATACAACTTTAGTCTGGAGTTTTTCCAGTGGAGCCACTTCATATCAAGTTCAGGTTTCAACTGAGTCTGATTTTTCTACTATTATTCTTGTTAAAGACGGAATCACATCTAATATATATGCAATCAGCGGCTTAGCAAACAACGCGACTTACTACTGGCGTGTTAACGCAACAAACGCCAATGGAACAAGCCCATATTCCACAGCCTGGAAATTCACAACAATTGTTGCAGCTCCGGCCGCGCCGGCGCTGTCGGAGCCATCTGACAATGCCATAGATATAGCCACTGATACCACGTTAGTTTGGGCCTCTTCGAACGGTGCGACTCTATATCAATTGCAGGTTTCAACTGTTTCTGATTTTTCAACAATCGAATTAGATCAAAGCGGGCTCATGACCCCCTCGTATCGGGTAACCGGTTTATCAAACAGTACTGCATACTTTTGGCGTGTCAAGGCGTCGAATGTCGGAGGAGAAAGCCCGTGGTCGATGGTTTGGCAGTTCACGACTATCGTGGCAGGGCCGGCAGCGCCCCTTTTATCATCCCCAGCCGACAATGCCATTGACATACCCACCACGCCAATTTTAGTATGGAATACTTCGGGCGGGGCAGCGTCTTACGACCTGCAGGTTTCGACACAATCCAATTTTGCCACATTAGAATTGGACGAAAGCAGCCTCTCCGATACAACATTTCAAGCGACAGGACTCTCTAACAGTACAACCCAATACTGGCGGGTTAGAGCTGCCAACACCGGGGGAACAAGTCCCTGGTCAGCCGTTTGGAAATTTACCACAATTACGGCAGGTCCAGCCTTGCCGGTGTTATCTGTTCCGCTGGATACCGATACGGGCGTGCCAATAAATCCGACTTTAGTTTGGAATGAAGCTGAGAGAGCAACGACCTATCAGTTGCAGCTCTCAATTAGTTCTAATTTTTCACCGCCAATAGTAGATCAGAGCGGTATCGCGGACACTTCATTTCAGGTACCCGTTTTATTAAACAACACTATCTATTTTTGGCGGGTCCGGGCTGCAAACGCCGGCGGCACAAGTGATTGGTCAAGTGTCAGGCATTTCACCACGATAGTGGCGGCACTGGCGGCGCCGGTCTTGTCTTCCCCAGCGGATAATGCAGAAAATTTATCTGTTGAACTGAATTTAGTGTGGAATGCCGTGAGCGGAGCTGTATCTTACCAGATTCAGGTCTCAACCCAGTCTGATTTTTCTACCGGATTAATGGGTCAAAGCGGACTACCGCATACCTCTTTCCGAGTAAGAGGTTTAGCAAATGAGACGACATATTTTTGGCGCGTCAAGGCGACAAATATCGGTGGAACCGGTCCCTGGTCAACTGTCTGGCAATTTACCACCGAACCGGTTAGTTCAGTGGAAACAGGCAAAGAGATACCGAGTGACTTCAGGCTTGGCCAGAACTATCCGAACCCGTTTAATCCGACGACGAATATTTCGTTTGATTTACCAAAAGCAGAGTATGTAATCCTTAAAGTATACAGTCTGCTGGGAAAAGAAATTGCAACGCTT
>SMVB01280488.1_pt1 | contig 35127 bp, 31 predicted proteins | sample 2456461 | NCBI WGS metagenome assembly SMVB01 (sample SAMN11095934, study PRJNA526329) | marine sediment metagenome | biome: Marine sediment; feature: Surficial sediment; material: Deep marine sediment; isolation source: Hadal surficial sediment | place: Pacific Ocean | collected 2014-05 | depth... | reverse complement strand
GCTCTCCGGGTCGCTCAGCATTTCTGAGATGAAGATCCCTTGCTGGATCTCGCGACCGTCCTTGTCGGCCTGCATGCGCTCGGCTTCTTCCGAGACTTCGGCCTTAGTGGGGACGAGCCCGGGCCAGAGCTCGGCGGCGCGCCAGACGAGCTCGTCGACGCGCACGGAACGCGTCCTGCCGTCGGTCAGGCGATCGTAGATTTCGCGCCGATGCTTGCGGCAAAGGCTCGAGCAGAGCTTGGCCATCTCGCGGACGCGCTCCGCGCCACGGGCTTTGTCGGCATCGTTTCGGGTGGAGCGGGGAGGGAAGCTCGCGAGCTCGCGCCAGCCGCGGGCGAAGACGTCGCGGGCTTCAGAGGTCTCCTGCTCCAATGCGCTCAAGGGACTTCGTGGGAATTGTAATGGAGATGGACGATTTTCCACTGACCGTCGCGCTTGAACCAGATATCGGTCTCCCACGCTTGCTCTTTTGTGCGCTTGCCTTCGGGGGAGCGCGTGACGACGGTCGCGACATAGGTCGCGACCGCTGTTCTGCCGTCGGGCCCGACCTGGACTTGCAGGTCCGAAAGCTCGGTGGACTCGACGCCTCCGCCGGCTTCGATGAGCGCGTACCAGTCGGTCTTGTATTGCTCGAGCGTCACTCGGCCGGACTCGAACCATTGCGTCAAGTCGTCGGCGTAATACGAGAAATATTTATCGAGCTCGTTACGCTCGTAGGTTTCGTTGAACTCGACGGTGAGCTCGCGGATCTCGTTGGCGACGTCCGTATTTGGGCTTCCGGCGAGGAGAAAGAACGAGAGAAACACTACGCTCATGAATGCCTCCTGACGCCGGGGATTGTACTAGACTCGGCTATCCGATGACGTCCGCGTAGAGCCGATAAAGATTCTTTCCCCCGATTCGTTCGATCGCGTCTTCCTTGTAGCCGCGCTTCTCGAGCCCTTGCAGCACGACCTCCATGCGGCGTGGACCGTTGAGCTCCGTCACGTAGAGCGGCCAGTGCTCGGGTTGGAACTGAGAGCCTTCCTCTTCTTGAAGGATCCGGATCTCCTCGGGATTGTCTTCGATCACGCGGTGGTCGCGGTCGCTTCCGATGCAGACGTGCTCGAGGCCGGCTACCTTGACGGCGTGGTCGATGTGGTCGAAATAGCTATCGAGGTTGTCGCTCGTCTTGTCGGTGATGAACGGTCGGATCTGGCAGATGCCCACGACACCGCCTTTGTCGGCGAGATTCCTGAGGTTCTCGTCCGTCGTGTTTCGCACGTGGTGGTGCACGCTCTCGCAGCACGTGTGCGAGATGATGATGGGCGAGCTCGAGAGCTTGATCGCGTCTGCCATGGTAGCCATCGACGCGTGCGAGGTGTCGATGAGCATGCCGGTGGCGTTCATGCACTCGATGAGCTCGGCTCCGAAGGCGCTGACGCCGCGATGGTCACGCTCGCGGCAGCCCGAGCCGACGTAATTCTGATAGTTGTAGGTGAGCTGAATGTTGCGGATGCCGAGGTTGTACAGAAGCTCTACACGGTCGAGGTCTCTTTGGATGGGTGTAGCGTTTTGAAGCTGGTAGAAGATCGAGAGCCGGTTCTCTTGCATAGCGGGCTCGATCGCGTTCACCGACGTAACCTTCGCGAGATATTCTGCGTTTTTGGCGATGTGCCGGTCGTAGGCGACGATGGCTTTGATGGTCTCGTCGAAAGCCGTCTCGCCGTAAGTCTTAGGGTCGCAGAGGGTCACGGAGATGTTGTTCGTCCCGCTATCGAGGATTTCTGCGATGAGCTCCATAGTGTGCGTGAGTCGGATTTCGCCGAGGGCGTCGATTATCATCATGGGCGGAATCATAACGTTTTCGCGGAACGCGGGTACCTCAGATGGTGTGAAGAAGCAGGGCGGTGCCTTCGAAACGCGGTCGCTAACTCTGGTGGAACAATTTTTTGAGTTTCTTCATCGATAGGTAGAGATGACGTTTGTCATCAGCGAGCTCTCGAAACCCGTACTTCTCGTAGAAGCGTTTCGCGGAGTCATTCTTTGCGATCACTTCCATCGCAAACGCCCCGACTTCTTTGCTGGCACGGAGGCTGCGCCCAAGCCCATCGACGAGGAGGAACTCTCCGAGCCCCTTGCCGCTTTCACCTCTGTGAACGGCGAGTCGTGCGAGGTGAACGATAGGCACGGGATAGCGCGGTAGCTTCTTGGACTCGTCTTTTGGCAGATCGCGGCACGAGATCTCGCCTGCTCGGAGCGTGTAGTAGCCGAGGACCTCTAGTTGGCCGGGGTTTACAGCGACGTAGGTTCGGCTGATTTCCAGTTTCGCGTTTTGCCGAGCGTACTTCTTGAGAAACTCGTTGAGCTCGGGGGTCCCACAGTCGAAGTCGTCCCGATGGTGCGCTCTCTGGAGAGGCTCAATCAGCCACACGGTTTTTCTTGTGACGTTTGACCGCTCGTTTCAACGCCGGAGATGGCTCGTCGTCGGAATCCACGATCTCCAAAAATTTTTCCCAGTCTTGTCGAGAAAGGGTGGTGCGGTTGTGCGCTTTGATAGCCTCTTGAGCCTCGGTGAGTGCGACGGATTTCACCCAAGACGAGAGAGATAGCCCTTTCAGCGAGGCAGCTTGCTCCATCAGGCTCTTGTGCTCCGGCGTGAGACGCATGTCCAAACGCTTGGTGAATGTCGCCATAAGTCTCCTATGTACGGTTTTTATCCGTACCAATTGTACGGTAAAATGCCGTATTGGGCAATATCGAACCGGACTCATCTATCGAGCTTCGTAGTCCCGTCCCGTCCCGCTGCTAGACTTACGGAATGGCGCTCGGGCTCGGATTGATGCGGCTTTCCTCGGGCGACGTATCCGAGGACGCGGCGCTTCGAGTCTTGCACGAAGCGCTCGATCGCGGCGTGGCGCTCTTCGACACGGCGGACGTCTATGCGCCGTCGGCAGGCGAGATAGGGCACAACGAACGACTGCTCGCGAAAGCGCTCGCGGGGAGGTCGTCAAGCGTCGTTGTCGCGACCAAAGGCGGGCTCAGGCGCCAGGGGAAACGTTTAATTCCCGATGGGCGCGCGAAGCATCTGAAAGCGGCGTGCGAAGCGAGCCTTCGTGCGCTCGGCGTTGAATGTATCGATCTCTACCAGCTGCATGCGCCCGACCCGAAAGTTCCACTCGCGACGAGCCTCCGGGCGCTCAATGCGCTTCAGAACGAAGGCAAGGTCCGTGATATCGGGATTTGTAACATCAATCTAGAGCAGCTTCTGGCGGCGCGTGCGATGGCGACCATCGCTGCGGTTCAAGTCGAGCTCAGCCCGTTCGAGCTCACACCGCTCAAGAACGGCGTTGTCGATCATTGCGTGCAGCACGGGATCGCGATCATCGCTCACAGCCCTTTTGGAGGGCATCGACGCGCTAAGCGGATCGGACGCAAGGAGCCGTTCGCGGCGATTGCGAAGCGCCATGGCGTTACGGCTTACGAGGTCGCGTTGGCATGGCTTAGACACATCCACTCTGTTATCCGGCCGATCCCCGGCGTCACGCGTGTGGAGACGCTCGTCTCGTGTCTTCATGCGCTGGACGTCGCTCTTTCCGCCGCCGATATTGCCGAGCTCGAAGAAGCTTTTCCTGCCGGGCGTCCCGGGCCACGGCGGGCTCCGAAGCGTCTAGAAGGTGAAGTCGTTCTCTTCGTCGGCTACCCAGGAGCGGGGAAGAGCACGCTTGCCGAGAGCTGGGTCGAGCGGGGCTATGGGTGCCTCAACCGTGACGAAAGGGGAGGCAACCTTGCGGGCTTACGGCTCGCGCTCGCCGACCGACTCGCGAATGGCGAGAAGCGTCTCGTGCTCGACAACACCTATCCTCGGCGCGCCTCCCGCTTCGACGTCGTCGAGACCGCGTGGAAGCACGGCGCCGCGGTGCGCTGCCTGTGGCTCGAAACGACGCTCGAGCAAGCGCAGGTCAATGCTGTCACGCGCATGGTGAAGCGGCACGGGCGCCTCCTCACGCCCGAGGAGATCCAAGCGAGCCAGTCGCCGAACACGTTTCCGCCCGAGGCCCAGTTCCGCTATCGGCGTGAGCTCGAGCCTCCGCGAGAAGACGAGGGTTTCGTTGCCATCGAGCGCGTTGCTTTCGAGCGGCGGGACAAGTCCGGTCGCACGGGGAAAGCGGTTTTCGTGGACTACGCTCATCTGCAGGAGCGCGGCGCGCTCGAGCGCTATCTCGCCGAGGGCTATCGCCTTTTCTGCCTCGCGTATCTTCCCGGGCTCGATGAGGCTCGGGCGCAAGAAGACTTCGCGCGTGCCTCGAAGGGGCTCGACATCGAGCTTCATTTCTGTCCGCACGAGCCCGGCCCCGCCATTTGTTGGTGCCGGAAGCCGCTCCCCGGCTTGGGCGTGTTGTTGATCGAGAAATACGCGCTCGACCCGGCCCGGTGCCTCGTGCTCGGCGACACTCTCGCGGAACGCGGTTTCGCAGAGCGGCTTGGTTGCCGTCTCGTCACGCCCGGGAAGCGCGAGTTGGAGTAGACTCCCGGGGGAGGAGGATATCGATGCGCTATGCCGCCGCACTTCTCGCTGTGTTGAGCTCACTGAACGCCTTTGCGGAGAGGCCCTTCTCCGTGGCCGACGCACTCGCCGTCAAGAACGTGTCGGAGCCAAGGGTTTCCCCGGATGGGGCTTTTGTTGCTTACGTTGTCTCCGAGCTCGATCTCGACGAGGATTCCCGCTATTCGAATATCTACATGGTGCCCATGGACGGCGGCGACCCGGTAGCCCTCACCACGAGCACGAAGTCGAACAACCGGCCTCGCTTCAGCGCGGACGGCCGGTATCTCGCCTTTCTTTCGAATCGTGGTGACAAGGCCAAGACTCAGATCTGGCTCTTGGACTTGCGCGGGGGAGAGCCGCGGAAGCTCAGCTCGATGAAAGGCGGCGTCTCCGACTTCGCGTGGTCACCCGACAGCTTGGCCGTAACACTCGTCTCACGCGATCCGAAGCCTGAGACTGATGACGACGAGTCCGAGACCAAGACTATCCCTCCCCTCGTCATCACGCGACTTCAGTTCAAGCGGGACGGACGCGGCTATCTAGACGATCGCCGTGCGCATCTGTACGTCATCGATGTCGCCACGGGAGAGTCACGTCAGATTACCGACGGGCCCTATGACGACGCGTCGCCCGCGTGGTCTCCGGATGGACGCGAGATCGCTTTCGTGAGCAACCGCACCGACGAGCCTGACGGCAACAGCAACTCGGATATCTTTCTCGTGCCCGCGGGCGGTGGCGAACCGCGTCAGCTCACCACCAATCCCGGCGCGGACCGCTCGCCCGCGTGGAGCCCCGACGGGCAATGGATCGCGCACGTTTCAACCTTGAAGCCCGAGCTCATCTGGTACGCGACGGATCACCTGGCGGTGATTCCGGCGGATGGAGGGGAGGCGCGAGTTTTGAGCAGTGGGCTCGACCGCAGTGTCCGTTCACCGAGCTTTGCACCTGACGGCAACGCGATCCTCTTTTTGCTCGAAGACAGCGGCAACCAACATTTGGCGAGCATCCCGGTCAGTGGTGGAGCGGTCACGCGAGTCGTCGCGGGCGATCGCGACGTCCGGAGCCATCACGCGGCGCCATCCGGCGAGACGGCGCTTCTCGTCTCGCACCCACAGCGGCCGCCGGAAGTCTTCACCGCTGACTTGCGCCAGCTTTCGAGAGCGAACGACGTGCTCTTGAGCGAGGTAACGCTTGGTGAGGTCGAGAACATTCATTTCAAGAGCAAGGACGGGACGGAAGTGGAAGGCTTCGTCACGAAACCACCCGACTTCGTCGCCGGCCGGCGCTATCCGACGATCCTGTGGATTCACGGCGGCCCGGTATCGCAATACTCGACGCGCTTCAACACTCAGTGGCACGTCTTCGCGGGCGCGGGCTACGTGGTCGTCTCTGCGAATCCTCGCGGCTCGTCGGGCTACGGTGAAGCGTTCAGCCACGCGATTTGGGCGGATTGGGGCAACAAAGACTACGAAGACGTCATGGCGGCGGTCGACCACGTCGTCGAGCTTGGCTACGCGGACCCGGAACGGCTGGGCGTCGGTGGTTGGAGCTATGGCGGCATCCTCACGAACTATGTGATCACGAAGACCGGGCGATTCAAGGCGGCGACGAGCGGCGCGAGCGAGACGAACTATCTCTCGGCTTACGGAACGGATCACTACCAGCTTCAGTGGGAGCTCGAGCTCGGCCTGCCTTGGGAGAATGCCGAGCTCTACAATAAGATCTCACCTATCACTCATGTCGCCAATATCGTGACGCCGACTTTGGTTCTTTGCGGCGAGGTTGACTGGAACGTGCCGCTCAATCAATCGGAGCAGCTCTACCAGAGCTTGAGGCGGCGAGGGGTCGACACGCAGCTCATCATCTATCCAGGGCAAAGCCACGGTATCCGAGTGCCGTCCTATCAGAAAGACCGCTACGAGCGTTACCTTGCCTGGTTCGACCGGTTGCTGCGCGGCACGGAGGAGACGCCGAAGCCGACGCCCCAGCCGTAAGGACGGTCTCCCTCAGCTACGACGACCGCATCGCTATCATCGCACCGCTCTCCCGCCGCCAATGCGCTCCGAGATGGCTGCTCGCTCCTCGTTCGTAATCGGTCGATCGGGTTCCGACGTAACCCGTTCGTGGATGGCGCGGAATTCCTCGACCAACTCGGGGCTATCCATGAAGAAGACGACCCGCAACGGCTCGTCACTATTGAGGTTCCCAATGCGATGCACGGCATTTCGCGGGACGAAGATGACGTCACCTGGGCCAATCTCGTTCGTCGAGTCACCCAACGTTGCTGTGCCGCGCCCTGAGACGACGTAGAAAAGTTCGTCGCCCTGCTCATGGAGGTGCAGAGCCGTCCCTCCGCCTCTCGGGAAGGTTTGCTCCACGAGAATGGACCCCAGAGTACCAGTGGCCGGTGACGCTTTCACAACGATGCCATTCTGGAGCACCTCGCCTTCCCCGGTCCTCAGGATGAACCCTTCCGCCACTGACTCAGCCGGCGTCTGCACAGAAGACGTTGCCGGACGCGCGTCCGGCGATGGGGGGTCGCTACTGCACCCCCCACATCCGATCACTATAGCCGCGTAGATTGCCCTTCGCACGGGTCGCCTCCGGCCTCGTCCGGCCTGTAGAATTTGCCTCGCTCGCCTCGTGAGACATCGTACTTTGCGACAATACTTGAAAGACTTCATCGCCAACAACCGTACCCATCGGAGGTGGAATGAGTTTCTAGCGAGCCCTGATCGTGCTGCTGGCGGTTGCAGGCATCGTGCTGGCGTATCACTACTACCCCCAGATGCCCGACTTCGTCGCGTCGCATTTCGATGGTCAAGGGACTCCAAACGACTACACTTCCCGTCACGCCCACTTTGGTTCTATGTAGGGGAGGTCGACTGGAACGTGGACCGGAAGTTGATCGAGCTGAGGTCGCCGTGATATCAAATTCACGAGCGCTTCTTCGGCGTCGAGCCGATCGACAGGAACATCGGGATAGGTGCAGGATGTTCTGGTAGATTTCCTTCGAGAACTTGAAGGCTCTTGAAGCCATAACGCTCGTAGAATTCCGTGGCCTCACGTTTTGAATCGACCACCAAACCGACGCATCCAAGCTCGGCCATCATTTTCTCTGCAAGCTCTATCACGAAACGAAGAAGTGTCTTTCCAAGCCGCGGCCTCTGGCAGAGGTATCGACCGCGAGGCGCGCGAGCCGGAGAATGGGCACCGGATAAGGTGGTGTTTTTTGGCCTGAGGCTAAGTCGTCGGCATCGAGAGAGCCCGGTGAGACGGTGACGAAACCGAGGATACGTTCGGCCTCCACAGCTACATAGGTTACGCCGAGGTGATGACGGAACTGATTCTGCCCGGCATATCGGTGAAAATAAACGTCGAGGGCCTCGTCCCCGCAGCTGAACGCTTGTCGATCATCCGAACGTTCGAGGGCACGAATTTCAACGGTCATCGAAGAGACGCTTCATGTCCTCCGTAGGCTCAGGAGGACGTGCGATCATCTCCCGAACTTTCTCGGCGCTCTCGCGACTCAACACGATGCGAGCGGGTATGATCACATTGCTCGGAAGTTCCTCGAGAGCCAACAAGTGCTGAAGCAACGCGTCCTCGATAACGCGTCCGCGCGTCTGGCCGCTTCTCCTAACGAAACGCTCGAGACGAGCCTTCGTTTCCACTGAGATATGTGCCGAAATCTGCGTCGTTGCCACTTGCCCTCCAAACTTTCTACATTTATGTAGTATCTACATAGGTATATATCAACAAGGTCTTAAGGCGGTGGAGGACTGTGGGCAACTGGCGCGTCGTCATCCGAGGCATGTCGTTCAAAACGAGCAAAGCCGCCGCCGTGGCCCTTCCTATCACGCGAGAAACTATCGCTGGCCGCGGCGGATTTGTCTTCTCACACCGAACACGTGTTCGTAGACTTCAAGTAAATCCTCAACGAGCTCGTTTCCGGACAGAGGACGTGAAAAAAATTGAAGACGACAGTGGAAAAGGGACTGCTGGCATATTGAGCGGCGGGCCATGTGTTTTTGGCCGGAAGCTACACCGCAACAAGCGGGCGCGGTTCAACTCTCCCCGGGCAGAGCTCAAACGACGGCGCCGGTTCACCGACCCGGTCGGCTGAACGACGGTACGCGTCCATTTCTCTTTGCCGAAGTCCAGCTTGGCCATGTACAGGTTGTGGCATTTGCATAGGAGCCGAACATTGCTCGCACTACGATCGCCACCCATTCCGTAGGGATCGTCGTGATGGTACTCGAGCCGTTCGAGTTTGTCGCGAAGCTCGGCGCTAGCCGTGAACGTTACTTGATAGCGCGCCTGTGATAGCGGCGCGACAGTAGGCCGCTTTTCAGGGGCTGCCGGGCGTACCGGTGGCGGCTCATTCTCACTGCGTCCGCCGGCTCTTTCTGGACGGTGTTCGTCCGACGGCTTGGAAGGCTCAGACGATATGGACTGGTCTTTCCATTGCGGCTTCTTTCGCAACCGAGTTTGATGAGGTCTCGGGCACCTGCTACAGACGAATCGGCAGCTTCCGTATCCGCTTTCCCGTCAGCGCGAACAGAGCGTTTGTGACCGCTGGCGCAATGGGAGGCACCCCCGGCTCGCCTACACCCGTGGGCGCTTCACTGCTCTTCACGATGTGGACTTCGATCTCTGGGGTCTCGTCCATGCGGAGCACGGGGTAGTCGTGGAAGTTGCTTTGCTGTACGAGCTACAGGTCGGAATCTTCGATCACGAGGTCGAGCGCTTCGGCGTCTTCCTCGGAAATTTCGCGGGCGTAGAGGACGCTCGCCTCCAGCTGGGCGACGTCGCCGATCTTGACGGCTTCGAGCCGGTCCGCGAGCCACCGCTCGGGCGGTTTCTTGGTGATCACCGTCTTGTACTGCCACTCGGTGTTCGTCGGGCGCCAGCGGAAGACGATCGTCAGCATCCACTTCACAGAGCGACTACTCTAATACGTGCGCTCTGTTGTGGCGAGTCTTTATCGAAGTCGCAGGTCGACTTCGCCGATGCCGAGGTCGAGACGCACGCGGGCCGCGCCTTTTCCTTCGCTCCAGCGAAGGTCGTTGTCAAAAATTCCACTCGCGGCCAGATGCCCGCCTGTGAAACGTATGTTGGCCTCGCCGAGGCCCGCGTCGATATCGACAAAGTCCACGCGCGACTCGGCCATCGTCACCTTCAGCTCCCCGATACCCTGGTCTACGGTGATGTCGTTCTCGAAGCCTTGAATGTCGAGGCTTCCGACGCCGAGCTCCACGTCGAGCTCCATCCGGGCAGGCGCTTTCACTTGGATCTCGAACGACATGCCGAGCGATCGCCACTTTTTGAGGCCGTCGAGCTCGAGCGCGATCTCGTCCCCGAAGGTGCTCGCGACGAGATCGATAGCTTCGGCCAGATCGCGGCATTTGGATTTCCGAAAATTGCATTCGATCTGCACCTCGACCTCGATGCGATCGCCTGACGTGCCCTCGATCTCGAGCACACCCACGGCGATATCCAAGCGCAGCTGGTCGAGACCTTTAGCGTCGAAATCGCGGCTGAAACTGCGGACTTCGCGGGCGGAAACACTCGTGGCGAGACACAGAATGACGGCGGCGCCGATCAGATGCTTCATCACAGTAATCTCCCTCCTCAATCACATACGAAGGTGGGGGGCTTCTGGTTCACGGTTGCTACAATAATATATGCTCCCTGTCCTTTTTCTCGCGGCGGCGGTGTCTCTTTTTGTGCCCCAGCAGCCCCAGCTGGAGGATGGCGCCTCGAACACCCTTGTTTGGTATGACTTCGAGGAGGAGGGCGTCGAGACCGGCCCCTATACATTGATGGTCTTCGACGGCGCAAAAGGGAGCGTTTCCTTGAGCTCGCTCTACCGCTATAGCGGCTACCGCAGCGTGGAGATCAAGGACATCGCGGGGGACGGGCAGTTCGCCGAGCTCCAAGGGTTTTTTGCGGACAAGTGGCACGGTTATCTCTTCATCCACTTCGCGATGCTCATCGTCGAGACCGAGGAGCCGATGAACATCGCCTTTGCCGGAAACGCCCATTTCTCGATGAGTGAGCACGGGCTGGCTATCTGGCTCAAGCTGCGTCGCGGCACCCTCTACCAAGTCTCGGATGGTGAAGATGTGCCCCTTTTCGACGTCGAGCCCTTTACCTGGTACGTCGTCGATATCTCCTATAACGTTGATGCCGGGACCTACGATCTGTTGGTGCACGCCGAGGGGCAGGACGATCCGGTCGTGGCTCTTGCGGAGCAAGTCAACGCGGTGGGCATCCCAGGTTCAGGGCTTCGCAAGTACTCGTTCATCGGAGATCTTCCCGGCCGAGATCGGTCGAACGCTTGGTTTTACATCGACGACATCGCCATCACGAACGACATCCCCGTTTCCGAGACGCCGTTCGTGGCGCCCGGTCGCCGGATGCTTTTTGTCGACATGTACGACCGCTATCTGGTGCGTCTTTACGAGAAGCCCGGCTGCGCGCCCGTCCTGGCTTATGCGGATTTCGGATTCGCGTCTACCGACTTATCCGAGCTTGCTGCGGCCGGCGGCATGTCGCTCCTCACGGATGCCGACGTGGCGTTGAAATTGACGCGTGAGCTCACACCGTTTCTGCGCCGCCGGCTATCCGCGATGCGTGACTGGCGCCTTGGGTGTGACGCTCCTCCTGAGGCTCTCGAGCTCTTCCGGCGCGCGCGCGACAAAGCACCGGAAGGGAAAATCTATGCGATGTCCGAGGTGCTCGCCCTCGCGCGCGCGAAGAAGTGGCCCGAGGCCGACGCGCTGCTGCTCGACATCTACCCGTTGTGGCAAGACGACCCGCGATTTCCCGCGCTCTCGGCGACGATCGGGATTGCGCGGCAGGATCTCGAGAGCGCCGAGCAATGGCTAAAGGCGTCCGCCGAAAGCTCGACCAAAGCCTTCACTCACGAGCTCGTGAAACGGCTGTGGTCCGGGGATATCGGACCGGGGCTCGCGGACGCATTGAAATCCGAGTTCCCCGCCGAATGGCCGGCTCTCATCAGCGCCGCGCTCTCGGCGGACCTCCGCTTCTACGTGTTCCTGTGGCAGAAGCGTTACAACGAAGCCCAGCTCTATGCCGAGCGGATGGCGTCTCTCTTCGAGAGGATGAAGCTTCCGACAGGACGTTGGCTCGAGCGGCAGGGCGACGCGGCGTTTTACGCCGGTGACCTGCTCGCGGCCCAAGCTCGCTACGAGGCGAGCGCCGAGAGCCGTGAAGACGCAGATTCCATCTGGTTGAAGCTCTCGGACGTCCATTTCGCCCTCGGCAATCTAGAGCTCGAACGCCTCTATCGCGAGAAGATCTACGGAAGCCTGCGCTAGGCTTACAGGTCCATCTCCGCCCATTTCCCGCGCCATACTGCATAGCCTTTTCCGAGCACCTTGATGTAGGTCGTGAGGTTCATGACCCACCAGATACCCGGGGCGCCCCAGCCGAGCGGGAAGGCGAACCACCATGCGAGCGGGATGCGGAGCGCGTTGACGGGAGCCGAATAAATGAACACCGAGCGCGTGTCTCCGGCGCCTGCGAGAACTCCCTCGGTCAAAGACTCCAGAGCGACGAAGAGCTGCGAAGCGGCCAGGATCACAGCATATTCACTCGCGGCGGCGTGAACGGCAGCGTCGTTTGTAAAAAGGCCGGTGAGAAACGGGCCGGCGAGCCAGAAAACGAGCGAGGACACCCCCCCAGCTGCGAGGGTTATCGGGAGCGCCAGTCGGATCGTAGCTTTCGCGAGATCCTGTCGGCCGGCTCCGAGATAGCGGCCCACGAGTGAGGCCACTGCGAGCGAGAGGCCGTGGAACAGAGGCCACGTCACGCCTTCGAGGGCGTTGAAGCCGATGCCGAGCGCCGCGTTGACGTGGGGCCCCAAGGGCGAGACCGATGTCTTCAAGACCGCCCAATAGACGAGCGCATAGGCCGCGACGCCGAGCGCCATCGGATAGCCCACGCGCAGCACTCTTCGAAGCTCGGGCGTGATGCGGATATCCGAAAACCGGAGCCCCGTCAGGCGCCGCAGCATGACGAGACCTAGCGCCGTCGCGACTGCCCGTGACGTATTCGATGCGAGAGCGGCCCCCGCGATCCCGAGACCCGCTGTGTGAATGAGCAGTGGCGTGAGCACGATATTGAGCGCGAGAGAGATGGCGTGCAGGACCATCGGCACCCGTGCATTTCCCATTGCGATGAAGCCTTGGTCGACAACGGGCGTGAGCGCGAGCGGCAGGATCGTCCAGCAGAGCGTGCGGAGATACAGGACGCATTGGGCGGCCGCGTCTCCGGAAAGACCGAGCGAGCTTGCGATGAGCGGCGCGCCCGCGATACCGAGAAGCATGAGGATCGACGTCACCAAAATCGCACCCGCAAGGCTGGTGCCCAGGATGGCCCGACGGAGTGGTCGATCCCCCGCGCCCGTCGCGCGGGCAACGAGCGGACCGGTGCCGGCCGCTATCAACTCGAAGGCTGCGTAGAAGAGGATGAGAACGAAGACGGAAGAGCCGATCGCTGCTTGGGCAGCTGTAGAAACGGTCTGGATGAAATACTGATCCACGACGCGATAGCCGTTTGTCAGTATCGTGAACAGCGCGCTCGGTACGGCCAAAGCGAGGAGCGTTCGCGTGCTCAACTCAGGATGCGTTTTTTGGGGGAGATTCGCAGTCGGCAAGAAAACGCACTTTAGCACAAAAGGGGTTTACAAAATCCGTTTCGTTTCGTCACTGGCTGGTTGCCTAATACACTTAATTCTTAACGTGGTAGCCAAAAAGCTGTATCGCAATTAGTCCCGCCCCAACGGTACTTGTCTTTAACGCACTGTGCCCCTCACAGGCAGCGTTGGTGGAGGTTTCTCTTGCGGTACAGTGCTCTCACGGCCTTGCTCTTTCTTCTGGTGTCACCTGGGACGATTCTTGCTCAGGTCGAGATCACGAATGTCGGCATCGACGCTTCTCTAGCGGATTCGTCCTCAATGAAGGCTTCGTCGCAGTTCGAAGCTCCGAAGCTCGTTCGGGGCAGACGGATTTCAACGGAGACGGCGATGCGATCGATTTCGTGCTTCACACATATGACATAAAGTCCGACGTTCTGACGAATACCGGCCTCGACGCGTCCGGCGCGCCGACGATTTTCGGGAACTACGTCGCGTGGACAGTGAATGAGACCCGTCAAGGCATGACGGACCTGAACGGCGACGGCGACGTTAGGGACCTCGTCCTTCATGTCGCGGACATGTCGACGGGCCTCATCACGAATCTGGCACGTCCCGGCGCATCCTATCGTCTCGATGGCACGATGCTTGGATTCCTCGTCTCCGAGAGCGGTCACGGTGGTGCGGATTTGAACGGCGATGGCGATACGTTCGACTCCGTGCTCCATCTCTTCGACGTTGCCACGGGCACCCTAACCAATGTTGGTAGGGATGCTAGCGGCGGTTTCGCGCTCTCGGGAGCCTTCGTCGCTTTCGGCGTTGACGAAGCGCGAGACGGTTACGTGGATTTGAACGGCGACGGCGATGCTTCGGATATCGTGATGCACGTTTATGATATCGCCGGGGGCGCGGTCACCAATCTCGAGCTCGCGACGAACGCTCTAGAGTTCGATTTCGACGGAGACCTTCTCGCGTTCACGGTCCGCGAGGACTTCAACGGCAACGTCGACCTCAATGGAGATGGGGATGCGCTCGATCCGGTCCTGTATGTCTACGAGCCTTCCACGAACGCTCTTGCGAATCTGGGGCTCGCCGTGGCCAGCCGCCACGACTTTCAGGTCGATCACGGGGTGCTCGCCTTTGCCGTGTCCGAGAGCCTGCAAGATGTGGACCTCAACAGCGATCTCGACTCGGCCGACGACGTGATGCATGTCTTCGAAGGAGGCGCGGGCCGCGTCGTGAACACGTTCTATGCGGTCGAAGGCTTTCAGCTCGATCGAGGCTATCTGGCCTTTGGGGTTCGTGAGTTTCGGCATTTCGCACTCGATCTAAACGGAGACGGCGACACGGACGACCTCGTTCTCCATATTCATGACGTCGCGTCGGGCCTGACGGCGAACCTGTTTACCGACGCCACGCTCGGTTTCAAGCTCGAAGGCGGAAAGCTCCTGGCTTTGGGAGCGTCGGAGAGCCAGCAAGGTGGAGCCGACCAAAACGGCGATAACGACACCGCGGACTTCACGCTCTATATCTTCGACTTCGCCGTTGGCAGCCTCATCAATCTGCATGCGGACCCGTCCGGCGGGTTTCAGACGTTTCAGCTCAACGGGAATCGAGTCTCCTTCGGCGTTAAAGAACTTGCTCAGGGCGCCTCGGACATGAACGGGGATGCGGACTTCAGCGATATCGTGCTCCACTACTACGACGTCATGACGGGCGTCACCACCAACTTGGGTTATGACGTTTCTAGGGGACACCAGTTCAAGAACGGAACCATCGCCTTCGGGGTCACCGAGAACCGCCAGGGGATGACGGACCTGAACGGTGACGGGGATGCTTTCGATGTCGTCCTGCACGTGACCACCGTAGGCGATCCGGAATACGGCGACGACGACGACGACGACGCTTACAAGAGCAAGAAGAGCAAGAAAAGTAAGAAAAGCAAGAAGAGCAAACGGAGCAAGAAGAGCAAGAAGAAAGGCAAGAAGGGTAAGAAGAAGTAGGCGGGTTTCCTTCTAGCTGCGCGCCGAGACTGCTCAAACTTGGACTGCCGATAGCGTCAAATCCGGCAAGCCGGCGACACGTGCTCACGCCGTGTCGCCGGTTCTTTTTTTGCGCGCAGTTACGTTAGGCCGCGCCTCATTGTCATGCTCGATCGCGCTGGCGCCGCGAGTTCCCCGTTCGTGTGACGGCGTTGGTAAATCAGAATACGTGGCAAGGAGGAGGCATACGAATGACGCGAACATGGTTTTTTCATTGCGCACCTTTCGAATCGGCCGAATGCTGGCAATTCTGATGTGCGCGGTCGGCTTGGAGAAGATTCAACCCACACCTCGACGGCGCCAGGATATCGCTTGCTAGGCCGCTGCTCAAGACGGCCGTCATCCGACGTGCGACGATGAGATCACCCACCGACCTTGCTACGCCGTGCACGTGCTAGACAGTACGACAAAGAGCTGAGATCTAGCGGATATTCTTGTGGAAGGAGTGGCTGGTCTAACACTCGTCCTGGCGGCGTACCTCTTTGAGGCGGTCGGTAATTTCGTCGGTGTTCAAATTCAAGGATTTAACTTGATGCGCTTCGGTTTGCCGCAGCTTTTTGTGGCTCTGTCGATGTAGCCGAGAATGGTCCACTCGCCGTAGAGGGAGCTCGTGACGATGCTCGTGCCGGCTACGGGGAGCATCGCGCTCGTCGAGAGATATCGGTTCTTCCGAGCCTTTTCGGGCGCGTCTACGACGAATGGCAGGACGAGGGTCTGATAGAGGTTGCCGCTCGGCGTGTAGAGCTTGAGCTCCACCTTGTGTCGGCCCACATGTTGCTCTCTGAACTGTTTGACGGGGAGCCGTACTTCGAGCTCGAGGTCGAGTATCTGACCAGCGGAAAACCGGCCCCTGTTGCGCTTCTCGCTCTTCTTTCCCTTTCTTCCCTTCTTGTTGCTCGTGAGATCCGGCGAGGTAACGCGGATATCGCTACATCGGAGTCGGCGAGCGCGCGCCGAGCTGTTGCGCGCTGGTGCGAAGGTCAACAGGGTCACGGCGAGGCCGAGCAAGATCAACCGCTTGCGTTTCATGGTTATCCTCTCAATGTTGAGGGAGCGCGTCGAGACGGCACACGCCTCGACTTTTCGGAGGGGTAACAGCTCTTAAAGCAATTCTCGTGCCGCAAAACGCGGGAGCAGCACTCAAGAAAGCCTTTTGGTTACAACACTTTGAAGACATGTAGGTCGCCTTCGGGCGGCGCGTCTGTAGGGAAATCCCTGCGATTGGAAATGGTTCGCTAGGGCCGGGCTCGATTCAACACCGCCGCGCTTGGCGGGATCCCGGCACCCGTAGTGTGCCAAAACTCGATCAACGCCGGATGGTTGGCAGGTCATTGAAGCGTCCGGGAGCAAACCCGCCGGACTCGATGGGCAGCTAGAATCCGAGCCCATGCAACCGTACCTGCGGCAGTTCTTCGTCATGGCCTTCGGCGGATCGGCCAACCGGTTCCAACAGGACGCGATCGAATACCTGAAAGACGCGGCGTGAGCGGACTGGTAACGCCAATATAGTTTCCCAACCAGTTTGCCGCACCCTATCAGCGCTCGCCTCGTTTCCCGACAGCGTCTCTGCATTCTCAACGCCGAGAATGGCCCTTTAACCAATGATGGAGACGCTCGATCCGGTTTTGGCACACTACGGGGATGAGATTCTTCGCGAGCCCCATCCGCCGCAGGATCTGGTGATGCTCGTCGCAATGTGGCACTACGCGCGCGGCCTCGCCTTCAACGCGCAGCGCGAGCTCGACGAAGCGGAGCGGGAGCTTGCCAAGATCGAGGTCATCGCCGAAAGCGAGGCGCTCCGGCAGATGCAATCCACGGTATTCGCGCCGGGGATCACCGGCGTCGGGCTCGTTGCCGTGGCGTCCACTATCCTGCGAGCCGAAATCGAGGCGTCCAAGGGGAACCTGGATGAGGCTATTCGGATCATGACGCTCGCGGTGCAACGTCAGGAGGAGCTGGGCTACATCTATATCTTGTGGTCCGCGCTCCGAACTTGACAGTACCCACCCAGGCGCTCGAGCTCATCGCGGGCGAGTTCCTCGCTACCTCCGCTCACCTTCTTAATGGCTTCGCTAGAACTGGGCTCGATTCAAAAACCGCACTCCAGGACGGATGGCGGCAGCTGTTACAAGCGCAAGGTCTCGCTTTGTGCCGGTGCTGTCGAGCGGCTCACCGGCACTTGGGAGCTGACCCACGCGTGGCCCGTGCGCCCTTCCCTAGCCTCGAGAAAGCCGAGATGGAAGCGCGGGGTGAGCCCTGCGCGGGACCAAAGATCGAGCAGCATGAGGGAACGTTTCACACAGCGCCCTGTCCTCCACGGCGGCAGGACGGGCAGCAGGCGTTCTAGGATGGCTTCGACCAGATCGAGGTCGAGTGGGATGCTCGAGGTGGGGCTCGCACGAAGCTTGCCGACGAGCTCTTCGAGGTCCATGCGAGGCTCGTGCCACCATACGCGAAACGCGGCACGCAAAACGAAGAACAACGCGACGAGTGCCGCGGCGGGCTTCCTAAGCGCTCGCTGCACCGTTCTCTATTTGGATGAGCTCGACCACTTCGGCGAAGGAGCACGCTGACGAGGAAGGCCCCATCATGTCGCCGTCCTCGAGGTGGGCCTGAGCGTAGCAGCGGCCGCAATAGGAGATCTTCGGGCAAGTGTCGCACGTGTGGAGATCTTTCCGCCGAATGGATCGAATTTGCTTCAGCCATTCCGATTCTTCCCAGATCTCGCGAAAGGATTGCTCGCGCACGTTTCCCGCGACGGGTACCAGGAGGTTGCAGGCACGGACGTCGCCCGAAGAGGTGATATTCGCGTAGCGATTGCCGGCGGCGCAAAGCGGTCCGTCGAAACGCGGATCGTCGGCCCCGCTTTCGTCCACGGAGCACGGCGTGTGGCCGCTCCGGTAATAGGGGAGGAGAGCCTCCGTACCCGCGTTCAATTTCAATGTGGAAAGGTCGCCATCCTTTTTTGCGATGATACGAGGGTCGGCGTGCACTGTGGCGCCAATCGCGCGTCCATATTCGAAGACCTTCTCGAAGCCTTCCGCGTTAAAGACCATCAACGGTACCTTCAGCAGAAGCTCGATCTCGCGCTCGCGCAAGAGCTCGATGCCGCGGATGGTCTTCTTGAACGAGCCCTTGTGCTGCGTGATCTTCTCGAAGATCTCCTCGTCCATGCTATACAGACTCACTTCGGCGATTGCGTAGAGTGACTTGATCTTGTCGGCGACGTCCTTCGTTATCGTCGAGCCGTTCGAGAACAGCCGCAAGCTGAATCCGAGGTTGCGGGCGTAGCAGGCGATTTCGTACCAGTCTTTGCGAAGGAGCATCTCGCCGCCGGTCAAGGTGAGATAGAGCGTTCCCATCTCGGCGAGCTCGTCGAGCAGCGAGCACACGCGCTCCGTCGTGAGGAGATCCGGAGCGGAGAAGTCTGGGATGTAGCAATGCTGGCATCGAAAGTTGCAGTGATGCGTCAGTTCGATCGACATCTCTAGCGGTATCGAGTTTCGATCGGCGTGTTGTAGAAGTTTGACCTGGACATTCTGGACGGGGTTCGTCATGACAGTACATGCTCCTCGATAAAGTCCCAGGCGCTCGGATCGTTCGCGAAGGCGAGCTCGAACACCGGAACCGATTGGACGAGGCCGGAGATTTGGTCCAAGGCGCGCTCCATGGCGCTCGAGATCTCTACCGGCCAGAGGATCTCGGTCGAGAGCCGTCTCAATGCCTCGCTTGTAGAGACGCGTCTGAGTCGATGGCGGGTCGCGTGGCGCAGGAGTAGCACGGCTTGGAGCTTCGTCGAGCCCGGACGCGCTTGCCAATAAGGAAGCGATGTGGCGCGATAGTGACCCTCCGCGTTGCCGCGCACCGCGCAGAGCTCGTCGCACAGAGCGCGCTTTCCCGCAAAGGATGCGAGCGTGGATTTACCCGCGCCAGAAGGACCGCAAGCGATAACGCCTTCGAGCGCCGCGCTGTGAAACAGCACCCCTTGCTCGCTCAGCGCGGGGAGTAGGTAGCGGAGCAGGTTATCGAGCGGGTAGGCTGCCCGCGGACCTTGCAGCGTCGCGCGGCGGGCCTCGAGATCCACCGTAGCCGACACGGTCGCGGTGCGCACGAGGAAGCCGTTTCTACGCGGCTCGATTTCGTGCGCTTCGACATGGGTCGCGAGAGGGGACGTCATGCCCTCGGGAATCCTATCGGTGGTGGACTCGAAATCCAACGTAAACGTGTTCTGCGATGACGTCGAGCGAAACGTGTCGTAGCGCTTGTCGAGGTAGCCGAGCCACGTGTTATCGGAGCTCTCGAAGATGAAAGACGTCTCACCGAATCGATAGGGGCCCGAACGCAACCGAGCCGCCTTCCGCAACGGGGGTGGCGTCAGAACGAGGGAGCCGTGTCGCATAACGGGCTCTCGCCTGACATGTTGGCGCAGCTCTGGCCAAAGTTCCTGAGTTGTTCTTGCCAGACGAGCTCGGGCGGGACGAAGCTCGCAAGTGGATAGTCGCTATCGTTTCGGGCGACCGTGCTGTCGGATGGCTCGCTCTTTTCTCCTTTCTCAATGAGCTCGGCATCGGCGAGCTTCTCCCAGAAAAGATCGAGCTCGTTCACGGCGCTCGAGGGAAGCTCGGCAATGGCCGTGCTGTCCAAGATCTCGTTCGTACCTCGTGCGCCGTCGAGGCGGTGCCAGAAAAACCCGCCGCTCGGATTCAATACATAGATGCGCTTCGTCTTGAGATGGATCAAGACGGTCTCGTCACCAACACGTCGCCAGGCGACGTGACTCGCACGTCGGAGTGCCATGAACCCTCCCCGGACGTCCGAATTCGGTCGCCCAGCTCTTTTTGGAAATCAGGATTTCGCTATAACTTCTACGACACCAGAAGATAGGCCGCTTGTCAACACAGTGAAGGTATTCACGGATGCGCTTTTTGTCGTTTCAGGAGGAAGACGGCTTTCGCGGCGACGACCGACCATCGATAGAAATAGGCGAGCGGCCACATCCGTCCCGTTCTGGGATAGCGCCACTTCAGGTAGGTCGGGCTCGGGAACACGATGGCGAGGCCGAGCCGGATGCGGCCAAACCAGTCGAGGCACTTGAGCTCGCGCAAGACGAGCTCAGCTTGGCTCGTACGGCTATCGGCCTTCTCGGCCACGTGCGCGCGGCTTCTCGCCGCGGCGCGCGTTCGAAGCGCTTCGCTTACACCGGGCGGCACGGGCGCGTGGAAGAGCCCCTCGGCCCTGTCGAGCGCTTCGGCCACGGCCGTGTCCCACTCGAGAGCGCGCGCTCTTTCGACGATCTCCGGCCACGAGAGACGCGCGCCATCGCGTTCGAGGACGCGGTAGATGTCGTAGAGCCAGATTAGGCGTGTTCCCGCGCTGCCGTGCTGCAGCATGGCGTGCGCGCTCAAATAGAGGAGTCGCGCCGCGGGCGTCAGCTGCAACGCCTCGGCGCCGGGCGAAGCTTCCGGCGGGCGCCACGGCTCCGTCTGGGTCCAGAACCAATCAATGTCGGGCGCGCGCCAATCGCCGTCGCCACCGATCAGGCTCCAATGAAGCTCGATCACCGTGTCGCGATGAGGGCCGCCGCGAAACGCGACATGGTAGTGCACGGCTTCGGAAAGACCTCGAGCCATCTCGGGCGACGCGCGCTCGTAACCGAGATCGGTCACATGTCGCGTCCAGAGGGCGAGCTCCTCGCGACGCACGAGCACATCGATGTCACACATCGGCCGGAGTGCCGGGTCGTCATACAGGCTCGTCGCGAGAGCGGCACCTTTGAGTATCACCACCCGCCCGGGCGCACCCTCGAGCAGTCGCGCGAGCTCGCGATAGAGCACGAGGTTAAGGGCGCCCGTGTTGTACAGCTCGCCTCGAAGTTTCTGTCGAGCCATGTCGGGAAGGTCGTCTCGTGCTTCGAGCCGTCGTGACAACAGCGGAGCGACCCGCTCGCGGATGGCGAGATCGGTCAACGCGTCCCATGCGTCCGGGTCGACGCGCGCGTCCGGCGTGTTGCCTAAAATCGATCCGAGAAGCTCGAGGGACATCGATCCAGGATACCGAATAGATCCGGATGATGACAGAGGCGGTTGCGTCGTACCCGTGTTACCATTTTTTAAATACCCTCTAACCCCATCATGCGCAGTCTTTTGGTCCTCCTTGCGGCGGGCCTGTCCGCGGTTTATGCGACGGGTGCGCTCTATCTTTTTGAGCAGGAGCGTGCCGCGCGCGACCCAGTTGGGCTCGGCGAAGAAGAGGTCGCGCGCCTCCGGCATCCGGACGCGCTGCTCGGAGCTTTGCAGCATCGATTCGACGCGCAGCGTTTCGGCCCGAGCGAGCTCGCGCTTGCGTATAGAGCACTGGGCGAGGCGCCAACGTTTTACCAAACTCCGTTTTTCATCGCGACCTATCACGCGAACCGCTTCGAAGACGTGTCCTCGATCCGAAAAGGGTTCGAAGCCGCCATCGCGCGCTACCCGGCGAACGGAAGACTTCACCTGGCGTTCGCGACGTGGCTTTTGAAGTCGCGGACGAGCTTGAATGGTTGGCAGGACCCTGATGCGCCGGGCTTGTTGCCGGGCTTGTTGAAAGATCCGTTGCCGGTCGCCGAGAAGCATATGAAAAGGGGCATGGAGCTCGAGCCCGAGCTCACTTGGCCCGCACTCGAAGCGCTGCGCCTCTATCGGATCCCGCCGGAGCGTTGGGTGGCGCTTACCCCTCCCGCTCCCTTGGCGCAGCGTCATCTCCTGGACGCGCTTCTCGCGGGGCACTACTACGAGGTCGGATTCGCGATCTTGCACGAGCGCCTCGAACAATTGAGTGATCCAGACCTCTTGCGGACGGCGGCGCAGATCGGACTCGAAGGAGGAGACTTTGACCTCGCGTTGAACGCGGCGCAAAAATGGCAAGCGGTCTTGGAGAAGGGGCGCGGCCCTGCCTCGAGCTCGCTCGAGCCGGTGCTCCTGATGTCACGAACCTATGCCGAGCTCGGTGACCTGGAGGCCTCCGATCGCGTCCTCGAGCAGGCGCTCGCCCGAGTCGAGGAGAAATACGGATCCTCGGGACGCATCACCCTCGAATTCCTGTGCTCTTTGGGAGATGAGTATGGTCGCCGTCAACAGTGGCTGAGTGCGGAGAGTTTCTATGGACAAGCATTGTCTCGCAACAGCGCATTCGTGCCCGCTCTCTACGGATTGGGGGCGGCGCGCCATCGCTCAGGCGATAGGGAAGGTGCCATCGAAGCCTTCGAGAGCGTTTTGCGCGTCGACGCCACGCATCCGCAAGCAAAGGCCGATTTGAAACAACTTCTGCGGGCGACACCGTGACGCTGGTCCTGACCTTGCTTCTGGTCATCGTCACTCTCGGACGAGGTGGCTACGCGCCTTGGGCCACTTTGAGCCTCGAGCTCGGCGCGACTTTTTGTGTTCTCACGCTGACTCTCCGGACGCTACTCGCTTCGAAGGAGGAAGCCTCGACGCGGGTGCTTCGCCATCGCGCCTGGAAGCGGCTGCCGTTTCACATGCGTCACCCTGGTCTCGCGCGCTGGTTGACACGGCGAGCCAAAGCGCCCGACATCGAGATCGTTATCCCGGGCGAAGGCGAGAGCGAAGCGATCGAGTTAAACGTCGGCCGCTTTGTCTACTTCCACGGAATCCCGTTGAAGCGGACCGGTCTCGGAATGCCGCTCGTTTTGATCACCGTGTGGATCCTGCTCGGCTTGATCCCTCTCGATGGCGATGTGCTCGCATCCGTTTCTCCCGAGGCCCACCGATGGTGGAGCGGCTCGCTCGAGCTCGCGGGTGAGTCCTTGACTTCGGCACCCTGGAGCCTCGCGCCTTTCGTGACGTTTCGGGCCATTTGGCTGTGGTTCGCCGTTCTTGCGGTGTTCGTCCTCGCCCTACGCTTTGCCCGAGACGCGGAGGCGAGCGTGCGCCTAGGATTCTTGCTGCTTGTCGTCGGGGCCCTATCGGGTGCTCTCGGCGTCGCACAGTGGCTCTTGGAGTTTCAAAGTTTATTTGGAAGGGAGCCAGAGGCGCTGCGTGCGACGGGCACCTTCGGAAACCCGAATCACTATGCCGCGTATCAAAGCATGTTGCTCTTCGTCGGCTTGGGCTGGCTATCGTCCTATCGTGAGCGGAAGAAGAGCGGTGGCCGCGGCGAGCCGTGGGACCACCACGCGCTTGCTTTCATTGCAGGGATAGGCGTCTTTCTCTGCGGCCTCGGACTCATCATGTCGCTTTCCCGCTCCGGTCTAGCTTTCGGTCTCGTGGGCTGTGCCATCTGGATAGGGTTGACATCCATGAGGACGGAGCGGCGAGGCTCGGGGACGTCGCGGCGCGCGCTCTTTGCGCTGGCGCTCGCGATTTTGGGGATCGTCGTCTGGATTGGCATCGAGCCGCTCTTGGGGCGTTTCCAGCTCGAGACCCTCGGGCAGGACTGGCTCAAGGAGCAGGGCCGAATAGCGGTCTGGCGCGACAGTCTGCCCGCGGTCGGTGACTTTTGGTTGACCGGTTCGGGTTTGAGCTCGTTCCGATATGTGGGCGCCGCCTATCGCAGTTTTGGCGGGCAGATCTTCTATAGCTGGGCGCATAACGACTATCTCCAGCTCGCGATCGAGCTGGGGCTCCCCGGGCTCCTGCTCCTCCTTTGGATAGGCGCGGCCGTCGTCTCTTCGACGCGGCGTGTCCGTGCCGATCTCGTCCACGATACGGACCTGCTTCACTTGCACGCGGGTTACGTCGCCGCAGTGAGCACGGTTGCTCTGCACAGCTTCACTGATTTCAGCCTCCATCTCCCGGCGAACTTCGCTCTTTTTGCGGTGGTCCTTGCCGCGGCGGTTTCGCTCGAGCCGCGGAGCGAAAAACGCACGTCGAGTCGGATTCCGCGGAGGTCCCATCGCACGTCCATGGTGCGGGGAGGGTAGCGCTTGCCGCGCCCTTATTTAGGCGGGGAGGCCTCTTTCTCGCCCGTAGTAGCGGTGACAACGACCGTGCCCGCGGCTGCCACCGTACCGCCAGCGACCACCAAGATGAGCCCCGTCGAGGAAGCGATGCCGCCGGTAGCGGCAGCGGCTCCGGCCACGGTCGTGAGGACACCGACCGAGCTCATGAATCCCGTAATCCCGATGGCTTGGAATCCGGGAGGAATGGCGGCCACGCCGCCGGTAGTCGCGCCGATCACGATCCCGGGATCGGTGCCGGCGAACATGGCGGCTGGGTCGATGTCACAGTCGTCGACCTCGAGCACCGCGGGATCGAATTCGGGCGTCTGTAGACTGTCGAAGTTCGAATCGATGGCTTCCAAGTAGTAGTAGATACGCTCCGTCTCGACGCCCGGTTTCGGGAGAACGGCGCGAAAATCGTCGATGGTCGGGTTTTCGGCGGTCATCTCGACGTAGTAGAAGTCGGGGTACTTGTCCGAGCGGAAATACACACGGGAGGTCTGCACCTCGTCTCCCGGACTGATATCTGCGTCGACGATTGGGAACCTGTCACGCACGAGACATTCGAGCTCTTGGTGCTCGATGTTCTCGGGAACGATGAAGGCTTTTTTGGGCGGCGGGTCGGCCTTCGCGCCCTCCGGAGAAGTCGGGTTCGACGGCGGCTGTTCCTGATCTGCAGAGCTCTCTTGTGGAATCATGAAACGATGAGGGCCGATACTCACGACGCGGGCGAGCTCGGTGAAGCCGGAGTCACACTCGGCTCTCACATTCGCCGTGAGTGTGCTGCGGTCGATCTCGAAGCAGCTTTCTAGAAGAAAAGGCCTTCCAACGCGAACGTCGAAACGCTCGGCCACGGGATAGTCGATGCCTTCAGCCCTCAGCGTGAACGCATAGACACCGTCGGGAGCGTCCTCGACATAATAGACGCCGTTCGCGTCCGTCGTGGCTTCGAACGTCTCGTCAGAAGTCAGCGCGTGGGCGCCGATGGTGACGTCTTCGAGAAGCTCTTGCGTTGTCTTGTCGAAAATCTTCCCGGCGATGGCGCCGCGCGCAAGCGCCGCCGCCACGGCGCCTTGGCTCATGAGCAGGGTGAGCAGCACGGCTAAAGCCCCCCTGCGGCATGTGCGTTTCTCCGCGCGGAGAGACTTCATCCTAGACCTGCAATCGAGTTGTCTTCCATGTACGCACCGGATTCGTAGGCATAGTGGCTATGATAATAGTACTGAGCGTAGTCCTTGAGATCGACATCGTTCAGTACCAAGCCCGTGATTTTTCCGTTGACGCGTTCAATGAGCTCGATGCTCTGTTTCGCGGCGTGGCGCGAAGTGACGCCGGCGCGTGCCACGAGGATGACGCCGTCGCATCGGGTAGAGAGGATGTGTGAGTCGAATACCGGTAGAAGCGGCGCCGAATCCAGAACGATGAAGTCGAAATGTTCCGCGCATTCTTTCAGGGTGCGCTCCATCGCCGGTGACGCGAGAAGCTCGCCTGGGTTCGGGCTCTTGGGGCCCGACATCATGAGGTAGAGATTGGGTATCTCGGTCCGCATGATGCAGCCGTCCTTGAGCGACTTCTGTCCGGTCAAGACGTTCGACAGGCCGACTCGATTGCGATAGCGGAACACGCGGTGCAGGCGCGGATTGCGCAAGTCGCTGTCGATGAGAAGCACTTTCTTGTCTAGCTGGCCGAGCGCGCAGCTGAGATTGCTCGAGATGAAGGTCTTGCCGCAATTCTTGTCGGGGCTCGTGACCAGTACTATCTTGGGGACAGCGTTCGGCGTGCTCAGCAGCATCGAGCCCCGCAGGAAGCGGAAGCGCTCGCTCAGGGCGTCGCGGTTCTCCGCGAGAGCCGGGCGTTTGTCATATATCGTGGGTAGATAGGTGCTCCGCTTGGCATCGCGGCCGCTGGCCAAGGGACCTCGGCTGTTTCCCGATCGAGGAGCGAGGCGGCTCTTTATTGACTTGAGCGCGCTGTCCGTGCCGTAGCGGGGGATCATTCCGAGATAGGGGAGGGGAACGTGTTGTTTGACGTCGTCTACGGTGTGGATGGCGTCGTCCCAATGGTCGAGGAGGTAAGCGGTGCCGGCACCGAGAATGACGCCGAGCGCGAGCAACAAGGCGAAGCGACGGTTCGAGCCCGGCGCGAACGGAACGGTCGGGGCCTCCGCTCTCTCGATGAACTTGACGCGGACGGGCTGTTTTTCCCCGAGTTCCGCGGTGATGGCGGTCTCACTTCGGCGACGAAGAAGGCGTTTTAGAATCTGCCTCTGATTGGCGAGCTCCGCTTTGATGTGGCCGTAATCCGAAGCGGCGTGCGCGAGTTTCCGGACTTGCGACTTTTGGGCGTTCAGCGATTTCCGGAGCGAATTCTCGCGGTCCCGCGCCTCCTGAAACTCGCCCTTGGCCGTTCCGACGACTTTGGCCGCTTGTTCCGTGGCGACGACATCCAGGTCCCTCTTAGTCTCGTCCAGCGCGCCCTTCACGCGCTTTATCTCCGGCCAATCGGGGCCGAAAGTCGTTCTGAGCTCGCTATATCTCTCGCTCAAATCCAAGTATCTGCGTTCGAGATCGCGCACCGGACCGCTAGTACGCACTTCGCTGAGCGAAAAAGGGTCCGCGCTCGCGAGATTCGCGTAGCGTGCCTCGGCGGCCGTCCGCTGTACCTCCGCCTGGGCGAGCTGCTCGTTGAGCGTCTCGAGCCTCTGCATCACGATGCTGTTATTTTCATCTTCCGCGATCACGATTTGATTCTCTCTGCTGTAATCGCGCAGCAGTCGTTCTTTTTCTTGGATGTCGTTTCGGAGCTCTCCAATCTCCTCGTCGATGAAGCTGCTCGTGTCGCGGGCGAGACCTGATTCGGAATCGATGTTGAACTGCCGATATTGCACGACGAGCGAGTTGGCTAACTGAGCCGAGAGCTCGGGGTCGGGTGACACGAAGCTCACTTCCATGAGCTGCGTTTTCTTGACCCTGCTGACATTGGCCATAGCTTGGATGCTGCGGCCGATATTGCTGACGACCTTCTTCTGGTCGAGATGCGCGTCGGGGTCGGGCGCGAAGAGCGGGTGTTCCCAGAGCTCGAGATCTTCCACGACGTGCTCGGCGAGCTGGCGGCTATTGACGATCTTTTCCTGGGTGCCGTAGATATCGGCATAGGTGCGTGAGGGGTTGATCATGACGTCTTGGACGACGTTGATCTTTCCCCAGTCGATCTGAATGAGAGCCGTGGCCCGGTAGTAGGGGGTCTCGGTATATTTTGAGATGAAAGCGAACATCCAGGTCGCGAGGATGACGGCGACGAAGGGCCAACGATGTTTGAGGAGCACGAAGTAGATTTCACGCAGAGAAGCACGCGGGTAGATCTCTGGCGCGTAGTCAGAGTAGTCGGGTGGCAATCGCTCGGTGCTCATATCTCTTCCAGGTGGAACGTTTTCAAAGTAGTGAAATATGGCGGTGCGACGACAAAAGCACGAGCTTGCGCACGATTAAATTGTAGGGGGGACGCAGTTAACTCAATTGTACGGGTTGGATTCTCAAAAAGGAACTCCTGCCCGGGCACCCCCGTCCTCTACCGTTTGACGGAGCGCGGCCTCGCTGCGATCATTGCTGTCGAGCTGCTACTGACCGGGCGCTCCGATCGCCACGGGCCGAATCGGGGACCCGGAGCTGCCCTTGTCGAGAAGCGGCAGCACGATCGTGCACGACGTCGAGACTTTGTCCCGCGCCATCTCGGCCAGCTTGATGTTCTCGAGATTGTAGATTCCCGCTTGCGTTAGAAAGTAGTGGTGGACGGCGAAAGTCATCCCGGCGGGCGTTCCAGGTGGCGGCCCGGCGGTTCCCGCAAGCTGTCCTTCATTAATGGGATCGAGGAAAGGTGTGTCGAGCCCGACAGCGACGACGCGGCGCTCACCGAGGTATTCCGCTGCCTCATATGAGAGACCGGGCGCCATGGAGTAATAGACCTTGTCGGTGTCGGGATCTTTGTAGTGATCGCTCCAGCCGGTGTAAATGTACACCACATCACCGGGAAGAATGCCTCGGTCCTCGAGCCCCTGTGCCGCGAGCATCTCTTCGATGTGGCGCGGGGTGACGACCTCCCCGGCTTTCATCGGCTTTCCGCCACCCACGTGCTTTTTAGCATCGAGCAGAATCGCGCTCGTGACGATGGGCGCTACTTTTTCCATACCGAGCTTGAGCAGAGGCGACTCAGGCGTGGGCTTCACGTCCTTTTGTGTGAAGCCGCCATAGTAGTGCGCGCCTTGTGCGGAAAAAGGTGACGTGCCATCCCAGGCTTCGTCGAGATAGCCGAAATGCCCGAACGCATCGATTTGCGTGCCTTGCTGTCCTGGGTTGGCGCCTTCGTTGAGCACGTCCATGTTGAAAGCTTGCGTCGTCCCCGGAAGGCCGTCCGATGGAAGAAATTTTGGCTCGAAGGGGCCGGCGAAAGGAGAGAGCGGCATCGTGCTCGAGCGCACGTGAGAGAGCTCATAGATCTTGGCGTCAGGATTCGAGAGGAACACCGCGCAACGGGCCCACGTCGCCGGCCCGAGCTCTCGCGCCATTCCGAGCTCGTCGCCCGCCGTCGCCTCCGCTTGGCTCGGCGAACCCGTCCAGGAAGCTCCCGACTCGGATCGTTGGGCAATCGTAAAAAGGCATGCCGCAACGGCGATGACCAGTTGAGTGAAGCGGAGCTTGTGTTTCATGACGTCACCTTACTTTCCGATTTTTCGTTAGCTAGAAGGCTTTGCTTTGGCGATGACTTCGCCGGGGAGCTCGCCTGTGTACTGACCCTCGTCGATGACGAGCTTGCCGCCGATCACGACATAACGCATGCCTTCGCTATAGAGGTCCATTTCGTCGAAGGTCGCGCGATCTCGGATCGTGTCGAGATCGAAGATGAGAACGTCCGCGCGATAGTCCTTCTTAATCCAGCCGCGATCGTCCCAGCCCATGATCGCGGCTGGGAGTGAGGTCGACTTGCGAATGAAAAACGGCAGCGTGATGACCTGTTCGTCCAGAACGTATTTCCGCATGACGCGCGGGAACGTGCCGTAAGAGCGCGGGTGCCTGCCGGGAAGCCCGAAACCGTCCGTCGCGACGGTGATGTAGTCGCGGGTCAAGTAGTAGTGAATGTCTTCTTCCGACATGGAATAAGAGCGGATGCGGGCGTCGTGGTCGAGCTGGAGGTAGCGGGCGGTGGCGTAGAGCGATTCGCCCCGAAGCTCCGCAACCTCGGCGAGCGTTTTGCCGACATAGGCCGGCCGCTCCTCGTACTCGGAGACGAACATCCGATCGGCGCCGCCGCGCGCGAGAATCTCGTGGTAAACGTCTTTCTCGACTCGGGAGGCGAAAGTAGCATCCTCTTCCATCCGGGCGCGAATACGGTCCTTCAGCTCCCGAACCTTCGCGCTCCTGTCTTCAGCACCGAATGGGATGCTCTCTCTCAAGTACGGCTGCCACTTGAAGAGCTGGGTATTCCCGTCCGGCCCCGACGATATATAAGGATATTGATCGGCCGTCACCGGGACGCCTTCGGCGCGGGCTTTTTCGATGAGCGCGCAGGCCTCGCGGCTCATCCCCCAGAAAGGAACTCCCGTGGACTTGATGTGGCCGATATGGACGGGGATTCCCGCCGCTTTCGAGATGTGGATCATCTCGCGAACAGCGTCGAGAAGGGTTACCCGCGGCGACGGGTCGCTCTCGACCCACCATAAGGAGCGCAAGCCTTCACTGCGCATATGAGCGGCGAAGATACCGCCATAGGACGCCACGACTTTCCCGAGCTCGATGATCTCTTGTGTGGTGATGAAGTGTCCCGGCCAGTAATCGAGGGCCGTGGCGATTCCGTAGGCGCCGCCTTCCATGGCTTGCCGTACGAGTCGCTTCATCTCTTCCATTTCGGGCTCGGTCGGCCTGCCCTCTGGGTCCTGCATGACCTCCCGGCGCACGTTCGAGATGCCGACGAACATCGCCGCGTTGGTACCGATACCCGATGAAGTCCATTGGCCGCTCTTGTCCTGGATGCGCTCGTCCTGGCCCCAGGCGCTACCTTCACTGAAGACGACCGTGGTAATGCCTTGCATCAAATTATTGACGGTCGCTTTTGCGCGGCGCTCTTCGTGATCGAAGCCGGAATTCGCGTGCGAATGCATGTCGATGAAGCCGGGTGAGACGTAGAGCCCGTCCGCGTCGATGACGCGATCCGCGCTCGCGCCGTCGAGTCGACCGACAGCAGCAATGCGACCGTTCTGGATAGCCACGTCCCTCGTGAACCAAGGATTGCCCGAGCCATCGAGGACACGGCCGCCGCGAATCAAGATGTCGTAGCGCGGCTGAGCCGCGGCGGAACCGAAAGCGGTGAGAAAAAAGATAACTAGTACGTTCCAAGTCTTCATAACGAGCCCTACATATCACCGTTGGTCGTGAAAGCGAAATAGGCTCTGAGGCGCCTCTGCTGGCATCTTTCGCGGTCCGTCGTTAGAAGGCTCAGCGAGCGCGGGAGAGATCTCGCGGAATATCTTCGGGCCAAGCTGCGCCCATCACCGTAAAGTCCATGTGGCCAAGCTAGTAAGTGTAGAATGTTGCGCGACGAAACGCGAAGGAGGCGACATGGTTCATCGCAGGCAATTTCTGGGCGGTCTTCTAGGTGCTCCTCTTCTATCCGTGGAGGTGAGCCTTGGAACGTAGAAAATTCTTTCAGTTGTTTTCTGGAGTGGCCGTCTCGGCGCTCCCTGGAATCCGTCAGGCATCGGCCGCGCCGCGCCGGGTGGGTATCGTCGGTGGCGGCATTCTCGGAGGCTCGCTTGCTTACCATCTCGCGCGCCGCGGCGCCGAGGTCACGGTTTTCGAGAAAACGCGACCGGCCGCCGGCGCGACCGCCAATTCGTTTGCGTGGATCAACGCGACCTTTTCGAAGCGACCGCATCATTATCACCATCTGAACCGCTTGGGGGCTCTCGGCTATCGCCATCTCGAGCGCGAGCTCGGGGGCGACCTGAAAGTGCAATGGGGCGGGAGCCTCGAATGGTACGGCGTTCCGGATCGGGCCCGTCGGTTACGCCAGCAAGTTGCGAGCAAGCAAGCGTGGGGCTATCCGGCGCGGCTGATCGACCTCGCCGAGTTCGAGAAGCTCGAAAGCGGCGTCGAGCCGGGTGAGGTGCTAACGGCGTCCTATAGCGAGCAAGAGGGGAGCATCGATCCCGTCCATACGGCCGAGGTGCTGCTCGATCACGCCAAAGCTCGAGGCGCTGAGATCCTTTATCCCTGCGAAGTGACCGGGCTCGACTTGAAATGGGGACGTCTCCGCGGCGTTGCGACGACCCAAGGCGATTTCGAGCTCGATGTCCTCGTGATTGCCGCGGGTGTCGACACGCCGAAGCTCGCCGCGATGGCCGGGCTCAAAGTGCCGCTCATCGAGTCTCCTGGCGTTCTCGCACATACAAAACCGGCGGAGCGTCTCATCAACCGGGTCGTTCTGTCCCCGGGCGCGCACATGAAGCAAAAGCTCGACGGCCGGCTCGTTGCGGGCATGGGATTCGGCTCCGCGCCGGTCACAGAGGCGACGCAGGAAGAAGGCGAGAGGGTACTCGCCTCGGGGAAGACCTATCTTCCCGGAATCGGTAAGCTCGAGCTCGAGCGCGTCACGCTCGGCTATCGTCCTTTGCCCCGCGACGGGTTCCCCGTAATTGGGTTTTCCGAAGGGGTTCCGGACGTCTACCTCTCGGTCATGCATAGCGGCGTGACCTTGTCTCCGGTGGTCGGCCGTTTGGCGGCGCTCGAGATCCTCGACGGGATCGAGGTCGAGCTACTCGACCGCTACCGCTACGCACGCTTCGAGAAAAAGCGCTCGAGCTGAGCCAGTTAGCTTAGAGGCCGCTAGATCTAGCCAGGTAAAACCTGAAAGCGTTTGAACCGCAGAGGACGCAGAGGAAAATCCGGGATTTCTTCTTCTCCGCGTGCTCTGCGCCTCTGCGGTGAGATTGTCTTGCTCTAGATCTAAAACGCGAACAAAATCCTCGCTTCTGACGGGTTAGAGCCTAGCTCCGAAACCTGAGGGGACTAGACTAATGCGCATGAAAAAGGATAGGTCAATTTCGAGCCGCTCGGCCGGCCCGCGCCGCCATTTCGCGTCTGGAGCTAAGCTGGGCATCTTGTTCCAACGTCAACGGAATGGTGAGAGCCTACCTTCCGGTCCAGCGGTCGCGGAGGCTGTCGAGGTTGCCGTCGAGCTCCATTTGGTGGAGCCATAGGTTGATCCAGTTCAGGAATACCGGGTCGTCGCGCGGGATCATGTAGCTCAGCTCTTCGCTCGTCAGCGGCCGATCCGGCGCGACGGCGTGGAGTCGCGGATCTCTTCGCGCGGCGAGGACCGCCTCCACGTTGTCGGTGATCATGACGTCCACACGGCCCGTCGCAACCGCCTCCGGGATGGCTAGATTGTTCTCGATGACGACGATCTCGGCTTTCGAGATATGGGCTCTCACGAAGCGCTCGTTCGTGCCGCCCGGGTTGACGCCAACCCGAATGCCGGGTTGGTCGATCGCTTCGAGCCCGGTAAAGCGGTCTTGGTCGGAAGCACGGATGAGCGTGCATTTGCCGATCGAGAGATAGCCATCCGAGAGACCGACGACTTTCTGACGCTCGAGCGTGCGCGTTACGCCGGACATGGCGATGTCGTAACGGCCTTCGAGGATCCCTTGAACGAGCGTCGGCCAGCTCGTCTTTACGAACCGCACGTCGACGCCGAGCGCACCTGCGAGGCTTCGCGCCGCCTCGACATCGAGCCCTTCGAACGTACCGTCTTCGCGGAGATAGGAAAAGGGTCGGTAGTCGCCGGTCATGCCGACGAGAATGTGTCCTCGCTCCAAAATGACATCGAGACGCGAGGGCGCCGATATCAGAAGCAGGGCGGCGAGAACGACGGCGTGCATCGAGAGAGATTATCGCATCGTGAGCGCGGCGGCGCTGAGCAGGATGAAGGAGCCGGCTATCTCATAGGTGCCGAAAGGCTCGCCGAAGACGAGAACGCCTAGAATGACGGCGATGATTGGCGAGACGAAGGCATAGAGACCAGCGCGCGCGGGGCCCCAGTCCCGCAACAGACGCAAATAGATGGTAAAGGCGATGATGGAGCCGCCGAAGGCGAGGAAGAGGGAGCTCGCCACGACGCGCGGCGCCAAAAAGGCATCGAAGGTCGCTCGGTCGATCGGCTCGAACAAGAATGCGAGTATCGCGAGCCCGGCGCTTCCGACGAGGCCTAGCCACCCACTCAATACGAGTGGAGGTAGCTGACGCAGAAGAGGCCGGCTCAGGATCGAGCCACAGCAGTAGGCGAGCGTTCCCACTACGAGCGCCACCATGCCGAGAAGCGCGAGTCGATTACCATCGAAAGACAATTTCGGCACGAAGAGCACCATCAAGCCAGAGACTCCCAGTGCGATGGCGGCCGCCTTTCGGGTCGAGTAGGTTTCTTCCTTGGCGGCGAGCCCAATCGTGAAAAGACCCACAGGGATGAGAGCGAGGTTCACGACGGAGGAGAGGCCCGAGGGAACATATTGCATGCCCCAAAAGATCATTCCATAGGTGACGGTGTTGACGAGCACACCGGCGAGGAGGATACGTCCGCGGAAGCCGTCGATTGATGTCGCGACGCCGGTCGTCCTTGCCAGCAGAAGCAGCACGCTTCCCGCGATGAGAAGACGTACCGAGGCGAAGAAAAATGGAGGAACCGCCTCGACCCCGGTCTTGATAGCGATCCAGGTCAAGCCCCAGATGGTGGCCATGATGATAAAGAGAACGTGCTTGCGTGACATTTTCAAGTATTCTAACCTATAGGCAGGTTAGGGATGGCAAAGCGATGGAAACTCGTCGGTGGGCGACTTTCGCTGGACTTTGTGAACACGCTCAGCTGGCGTGGCCGGGTGACGCCGCGAGAGGATCTGGTCACCTATGCCGACTTGCTCGACTGGAGCGCGGCCGCAGGGATCGTGCCTGCGACGAAGAAGACGTCTTCGGCGGAGCGTGAGACGACTTTGACCCGCGCCCGGGCTCTCCGAGAATCGATTTCTCGCCTGCTGGTCGCTTGGTCCGGAGGCCAGCGTTTGCGTCGGTCGGATCTCGAACGCTTGAATCAGGAGCTCCCGCGACGAGAAGAGCTCTACCTGCGGAGGGGCAAGCTCGTGTGGGGAGCGCCGGCGCACGCGATACTCGGGCCCATCGCGCAATGTGCGGCCGATCTCTTGACCGAGGGCGAGCGGGAGCGGCTGAAGTCGTGCGGGAGCGAGGAATGTGCTTGGCTCTTCTACGACGAGAGTCGAACCGGAGGCCGGCGGTGGTGCTCTATGGCGGATTGTGGAAACCGAGCGAAGGCTCGGCGTCACTACGATCGAAAGCGCTCCGTCGCGACGACGTTCACTCCGAAATCTGAACGATGACTTTGCCTAAGGCGCCGGCTTCGCCGGCTTCGTGGGCCGCGGTAATCTCGTCGAGCGAAAAGCTCGGGCCGAAATTGTGGATGAGCGCGTTCTTCTCGAGCCAGCCCGTGATGTCGGAGACGGCTTCTCGCTTCGCTTCTTTGGGCATGAGAAAGACGAGCTCACAGCGAAGCGTGACGTTGCCGTAGAGAAGCTGGTAGAAGGGAAGCGTCGGCTCTCTCACGGCGTCCGAGGCGTAAGCGGCGATGACGCCGTTGGGCTCCAGCACGTCGAGGCTCGTCGTCAAGTTGCCGCCAAACTCCACTTCGATTCGGTCGACGCCTTTCCCATCGGTGAGCTCGTGCACGCGCTCGGACACATTCCCTATGGTATTCGGAGCGCGGTCTCGTGTCATATACTGCGGGGCCACTGCCATGCGTTTTCTCACGCTTCTGGTCGGAAGCCTAGTCCTCGTCATCGTAGCCGTCGCCTTGCTTCTCTCGACGCCGGAGCTCGGTGACGTCGGCGGGAAGCCGCATGAGCGTT
>SMVB01402623.1_pt1 | contig 35258 bp, 29 predicted proteins | sample 2456461 | NCBI WGS metagenome assembly SMVB01 (sample SAMN11095934, study PRJNA526329) | marine sediment metagenome | biome: Marine sediment; feature: Surficial sediment; material: Deep marine sediment; isolation source: Hadal surficial sediment | place: Pacific Ocean | collected 2014-05 | depth... | reverse complement strand
TTAGGGAGATGACTTTTAGTATTCATTCCAACTGGTAATTCGCAACTCGGAAAACTGTTTTCTTGAGATTGCTTCGACAAATCTCTTTGCGAGTTGAAGATTGGTAATTAATGGAATACCCAAATCGACCGCTTTTCTGCGAATTATGTAGTCATTAGTCAATTCCTCTTCCTGAAAATTCTTGGGGATATTAATTACCAGATCGACCGCACCGTTGCTCAGAAATTCCAGAACGTTTGGGCTTTTCTTCTCCAGTGGCCAATTCAGAACTTTAGTCTCAATATCGTATTGTTTCATAAACCGGGATGTGCCTCGTGTTGCGAAAATTTGCACCCCCGCTTCTTTTAGAAGTTTAGCGCTCGAAATAAATTCAGCTTTGTTTTCCAGGGGGCCGGTTGAGATCAAGATATTCTTCAAAGGAAATTTAAAGCCAACCGAAATGAGCGCCTTCAGAAACGCCTCCTCGAAATCATCGCCTAGACATCCGACTTCACCGGTCGAGGCCATTTCGACGCCCAAAGTCGGATCGGCGCCAAGCAGGCGTGTAAAAGAAAATTGCGGCGCTTTGACGCCAACGTAATTGAGGTCCATAAAAGAATTAGGGGGCACCTCAGCGGTTTTTCCCATCAATGCCTTTGTGGCAATTTCGATAAAATTAATTTTGCACACTTTGGAGACAAAAGGAAAACTTCTGGAGGCGCGTAAATTACACTCGATAACTTTAACATAATTGGCTTTGGCAATGAATTGAATATTGAACGGTCCGGTGATTTGCAAAGCCTGCGCTATTTCACTTGAAATATTTCGTATTTTGCGAATCGTTTCAAGATAAGTTCTCTGTGGCGGCAAAACCAGCGTGGCGTCTCCGGAATGGACGCCGGCGTTTTCAACGTGCTCCGAAATCGCACTTACGATGACTTCGCCATTCATGGCAACAGCATCGAACTCTATCTCCTTGGCATTTTCCAGAAACTTGCTGATCACCACCGGGCTGTCGATCGATATTTCCACTGCTTTCTCTAAAAACGTTGTCAATTCCTCATCTGTAGAAGCGACGCCCATTGCGGCACCACTTAACACATAAGAAGGACGCACAAGAATCGGGTATTGGACTTCGTTGGCAAATTTCTTTGCTTCCTTGAGCGTAAGCAGTTCTTTCCACTCCGGTTGATCAATCTCGAGAACATCGAGGAGAGATGAGAATTTATGTCGATCTTCCGCTCGATCAATATTCTCAGCCGATGTTCCTAAAATCTTCAAGCCGTGCCGCTGAAACTTGACCGCCAAATTGTTGGGAACCTGACCGCCCATTGCAATCACGATTCCCAGCGGCTGTTCTTTTTCATAAATATCAAGAATGATTTCAAAGCTCAGTTCATCGAAATAGAGGCGATCACATTCATCAAAATCGGTGCTAACGGTCTCGGGGTTGCAATTAATCACAATTGTGTGGTACTTCATTTTTCTAAGTGTCGAAACCGCATTCACACAGCACCAGTCAAACTCCACAGAACTGCCTATCCTGTAAACGCCGGAACCCAGGACGATAACTGTATTTTGATTCCTGAATTCAACATCATTCGAAGTGCCATTGTAAGTAAGATATAAGTAATTTGTTTTCGCAGGATATTCAGCGGCCAGCGTATCGATTTGTTTTACGCAAGGCTCAAGCCCGTAATTTTTACGCATTCCGCGAACTTCATCTTCTTCACAATTTAAGATCGAAGCAATTTGTTGATCGGAGAACCCTGTTTGCTTCGCTTCAAGCAAAGTTCCTTTTGGACAAACACCGTTTTCATAAACCCTAATGGAATTTTCAATGTCAATAATATGCTGAATTTTGTAAAGAAACCACTTATCGATGTGGGTTAATTTATGTACATCTTCAATGGAATGACCGGATTGCAGCGCCTGAACCACTGCAAAAACACGCTCTTCGGTGGGGTTTTTTAACGCCTCTTTGAAATCATCAAATTTCAAATGAGCGTTGCCGGTCAGCCCATGCACGCCAATCTCCAACATGCGCAAAGCTTTCTGTAAAGCCTCTTCAAACGAACGGCCGATTGCCATCACTTCGCCAACCGATTTCATTGAGGAGCCAATTTGGAGAGAGACATGACGAAATTTTTTAAGATCCCACCGGGGAATTTTAACGACGATATAGTCAAGTGCCGGCTCGAAGCAGGCCATTGTGGTCTGCGTGATGGCATTTTTCAATTCGACCAAACTATGCCCAAGTGCTAATTTAGCCGCAATAAATGCCAGAGGATATCCGGTTGCTTTGGAAGCCAGGGCCGAACTCCGTGACAACCTTGCATTGACTTCGATAACTCGGTAGTCTCCCGATTTAGGATCCAAAGCATACTGAATATTACACTCACCAATTATGCCGATATGACGAATGACCTTAATTGAAATCTCGCGCAGCCAATGGTATTCATGGTTATTTAACGTCTGACTTGGCGCCACCACGATGCTCTCGCCAGTATGAATTCCCAGAGGATCGAAATTCTCCATGTTGCAAATCGTGATGCAATTGTCGTGGAGATCGCGCACGACTTCGTATTCGATTTCTTTCCACCCTTCAAGATACTCTTCAACCAGAATTTGATTGGTATAAGAAAACGCTTTGTCCGCTAGTTCCCGCACTTCATCCTCCGAAGTGCAAACACCGGAACCCAGGCCGCCCAGAGCAAATGCAATCCGAATCATCACTGGATAGCCGATTTCTTTGGCGCTTTCCAAAGCCTCTTCTTTGGAATTAACAGCGACGCTACGGGGAGTTTTTATGTTGATCTCGTTAAGCCGATCGATAAATAGTCCCCGGTCTTCGGTGTTTTTAATGGCTTCAAGAGGCGTCCCCAGTACTTTGACTTTATACTTTTCAAATACTCCATTTTTAGCTAATTCAAGGCCACAATTGAGTGCGGTTTGCCCGCCGAAAGAAAGGAGGACGCCGCCAGGTCTTTCTTTTTCAATAATTTTTTCTACAAAATCTGCATTGACCGGAAGGAGGTAAATGTTGTCCGCGAGATGTTCGGAGGTCTGAATCGTGGCAATGTTTGGGTTTACCAAAACAGTTTGAATGCCTTCTTCTTTCAGAGCTTTAATGGCCTGGCTGCCGGAATAATCAAACTCACCGGCTTCGCCGATTTTCAGCGCCGAACTGCCAAGAATGATGATTTTTTTAATGTCAGTAATCATACTCATAGAGTCGAAATGAATTCATCGAAAAGAAAGCCAGTATCGACTGGACCCGGGTTTGCCTCCGGGTGAAACTGCACGCTGATAAAGGGCTTGGTACGATGGCGAATGCCCTCATTCGTGCCGTCGTTGCCGTTGAAAAACCAGGGCTCCCAGTTTTCAGGCAAAGTCTTTTCATCCACCGCGTAGCCGTGATTTTGTGAAGTGATAAAACAACGTTTGCTGCCAACCAGCAGGCACGGTTGGTTTTGACTGCGATGGCCGTATTTCATCTTATAGGTGTCAGCGCCAGCTGCAAGAGCCAGTATTTGATTGCCAAGACAAATCCCAAATATGGGAACATCCTGTTTTAAGAGTTTGCGAACATTCTCAATTGTGGTAGAAACCATTTTGGGAGAGCCTGGGCCATTCGAGATCACCAGACCATCGAACTGTTCCTTGGAAATATCCCAGTCCCAGGGTACAGTTTTAACCGAAAACCCCCTTTGGACTAGTGAGCGGATGATATTAAATTTACAACCACAATCGATGAGTAGAAGCCGCTTCTTCCCCTCACCGTAGCACACCGGTTGGCTGGCAGAAACCTGGGCAACGAGATTCCTGGCATTTGGATCGACCATCTCAACATCGTTCTGCTGAACGACCAACTTACCCAACATTGAACCTTGTTCTCTGAGTTTCTGAGTCAGGAGTCGGGTATCGATTCCGGAAACCGCCGGAATATCGGCTTTTTTCAGCCAATCATCAAGACTTAACTCGCCTTCCCAGTGGCTGAAATTTACAGAATATTCTGAAATAACCAGTCCGGAAATTTGAATACGGTCAGACTCAAAATTCATACCCAGTGGTCCATCTTTGGACGCAAGAGAAGGAACACCATAGTTACCAATTAACGGGTAGGTTAAAATGAGAATTTGGCCTTTGTAAGAGGGGTCGGTAAAACTTTCCGGGTAGCCTACCATTCCGGTATTAAAGACAACCTCCCCAGAAGTGGACTTTGAACCACCAAAGGTCTTTCCGGTGAATACCGATCCGTCCTCGAGAATTAATTTTGTGGTCATACTCTGTAATCTTGGGGAATAATTACGTGGAATATAGCATTTAAATTTTTAAGTTTCCATAAAAATATCAATCAAATTATTGAAAATCATCGGATGTTAGGGGGCATCCGATGAATGGGGTACAAATCTTGGTTTGGAAAGGAGAATACTTAGATAAATCAATGTTGGAATAGTCAACTTAGCTTGCGGAGGAACGGAACATTTTAAGTCACATAAAAATTCAGGCAATGGCCATATAAAAAATACTCACTACCAAAATATAAAACAGCCCGATGCTAATCAGAAGGAAACTCATGATAATGTTAATCATCCCACCACCCTTCTCACCAAAAACTTTTTTGCAGGAATTAACCACTTTGAAATACCAAAAGAGTAACCCCGACATCAAAATTGCCGAACTGACAAAACTGATGACTATCATTACGTAATGATCTCGCAGGGGTACTGCCTCACGTATCACAATCGTCGCGAAAAACGACCCGAAAACAGTGCCAAAAAAGAATATCACAACCGAAGTAAAAATACTTTTATTATTCATCTAACGTCCATTAATTGATTTAAAAATTATATCCGCTTTTTGACGCGGTTTGCATGTTCGTTAAAATATCTGTGATTTCATGATAAGTCAACTCTTTATCTTTGAGTGCAGCAATTATATTTTTCCCAATATATTTAAATTCAGCCCCGGTTACTTTTTTTGCGGCAGCAGCATTGGTAAACTTATCCAGAATAGGTAAGACTTTATGCTGGTTATGTGACATATAACCATCGGGAAATGTTGCAAATAAATCTTGCAGGTAATTATCGGCCAGATACTCTAGCGCCGCTTCGGCAATTTTATCCTGGTTCGTCCAAGCAGTTAAAGCTAGACCACTTAAAAGTAGCAGAAATATTAACATACCTAAGGCAATGCCCGTCAATAGACTTCTACGTTTAATTTGCTTTTTTTCTATTTGAAATAATTTTTCGTAAGCATCCTGATTCATATTTGTCTTCCCTGTCATTGAAGAATTCTGACCTATTGTTTTAATTAGATTCTACTTTTATTCCTCTTGGCCGATCTGGCGGATGCGTGTCAACGACCTGAGAATTTGGATCATAAGAAACAAACTGAATTGCATCGGATGAGGCGGTGCAGCCACCGGGCGCTTTTAAGACCACATGACCGGAGGTACCGGTGTTAAAGTTATAAACCCCAAGAGAATTCCACTTTCCGTAATTGACACTTTGGTCGATTGTTTTTTCAGTGGTGCCGTCAGCCGACACCACACTTAACTTAACATTGCTGCACGGCGAGCCGTTATCATCCCGAGAAACGTCCGGGTGCCACTCAAAAATTTCATATTTGCCGGACACATTTATTTTGGGCTGATATCTCGCTTCCCCGGCACCGGTAGAAAAAACATAAGTGTATTGCTCACTGCCCCAGGAAAGCCCTAAGGCGTAACCTGTCTTACTTTTGTCGGCCTCCCCATACCACCTCACTTGAGTCCAGTTACCTGTGTATTGCGCCGGTGACTGATCAAGTGATGTCATGTTGACCTTCACATTATCGATGATGATGGGTGTGACAAGTGTGGTCGGTTCGGTAAAAAGCATGATTCCATCATTACCGGAAAAACTCACGCTGGTGAATTGTTGGCCATTATTAAAGCCCGGGTCTTGCGCGCCTCGAAAGCGCCAGTAGCCGCGCCCGTCCAAATGGCTCGACTGAACAGTTTTTGAGTTGCCGGATACATTTGCGATTATGGCTCCTTTGTCAAAATAACGCGCATAAACACCGGACATTATTTCCAGGGGATCACCTGCAGAGCCGGGTAAAGGATGCCCTAAGTCAGCTTCAAACTCGTCATGCAGAAAAGTAAACCTGTGCGCGGTAGTGCCTTCATCATGACCAAAATACGCGCCGCCAATTTGGGAAGTCATAAAATCCGCTCGCCACTTTGAGCCAAAGTCGGGGCCTTTTTCGTAACCATAGCCCTCGGCAAAATTTATGACCGGTTTGACAGCTTGATCTTCGAGTTCAAACAAATCTTCTAAAGTATTTTTTCTACTCAAATTTGGCCAGAACTCGAAGCCATTACCATTTAGGTAGGTCTGCCCGGCTTCATGAGCCGCAACCGGTTTGTTCAATAAAGCCCTTAAATTTGAGATGAGCATCTGATTGCCTTTTTCCCACTCTTGATTAACATACTGAGCGCCATCCGGCTTGTTGTCATTTGTGATGTCTGCCCTATCTGGTTTACTCCCCCAAAGCTGTTTTGCCCAATAGTCAAAAAAGGTGCCGTCAAAATAATTATAGTCGGTTTTTTCCATTAAATGGCGCGGCAAAAATTCATTGAATCTTTGCGAGCCGTAAGTATGATTGACCCTTGGACATTGATTCGTAATATTCATGAGTCCGTAGTCTTCATGATAGGAAGTCATTTTGCCGTTGCTGTCTTTGACATACCAGGCGTCTGGCCACATGTCTTTTTTACTAACGATGTAGTCGTTTGTAGCCAGCAAAATAACGTCTGGATTCTTAGCTTTAATCTTCCTGGCCTCGTCATTATATTTATGGCGGATGATGATCAGATCGTGATCTTTCCAGATTTCAGCACCTTGGCCTGGATTATAGAAATAAACCTGGCCCACTCGCGGGTAGGGGGGATCAAAGTTTTGTGAAACAGCCGTATTAACTACAATTAGAGAGAAAAAAATCAAGAGGTAATTTATTACGCACTTGGCGTTAAACATCTTTATACTCATTATGAAAACTCCTGGTAATTTGGATCGACGACTTCGAATTCTTTCGCCCCATTTTGTTCAGTTATTTTTGGCGTGTCAGAAAAGAGGGTGCAGAGATTTTGGGCCTTCACTCTCCAGGAATGATTTTCTTCGATCGACCTTCTTGCCTCCTGACCCATTCGAGCCCTGAGTTCAGGATTGGAAATAAGGTTCAATATTTTTTCAATCATCTCATCCAGATTTCCGGGATCGCATAAATATCCGCTTTCACCGTTTGCGATAAGCTCCTGGTTTTGTCCGATTCTGGTCGTAATCACCGGCTTACCGCAAGCCATGTACTCAAAGACCTTCAGCGGTGAATAATAAAAAAAGTCGAGCTCAGGGTAAGGAGCTAAAACGATGTCCATGGCTGCGATATGCTGAGGAATTTTGTCGTGGCTTACGAATCCGGTTAAAATAGCACGCTTTTGTAATTTCTCCAACTCGATAACCTCTTGTAACCGTTCTTTCATGGGGCCGCCTGAACCTACCATCAAAAATCGTACCTTACTATTCAAAGAAGTAATCTTTTTGAAAAGAGTGACCAGGTTATCGACGCCGTGCCAATAGTGAAAAGTACCCACAAAGCCGATGACGATCGTATCCTCTAATTTATATTTTTGAATGACCTCAGTCGCATCGATAGAAGGGTGAAATTTATTCAGATTAACGCCATTTGAAATCACTTGAATTTTCTCAGGCGCAATCCCTTGCTCAAGGTAGTGGTTTCTAATTTCGTTGCTAACAGTGAAAGAGATTTTTGAATGACGCAGGTTCAACTTTTCGAGAAACCTTAATAAGGTGAGACTAGATCTATAATTGGGTTGAAATGTTCGGAATTCATAAACCACTGGGTTATCTAATTCGATGATCAGCGGTATTTTCTTGAGCTTGGAAATTATTACAGAAGAAAATTTATAAACATCCAACCGAGAGATAATGATATCCGGATCTTCTTTTTTTACGATTTTCCATTCCTTGATAAGATACTTGAGACTCATCAAAATTTGGTTTGGCTCGTGAAGGACTTTGGCAAATCGAGCTTTGAATGCCTGCCGTGTTTGCGTTCCAAGCGAGGCGGTTTCCGCGGGCTGGCGGTTCATCCAGTATATTTTGACCTCGTGCCCAAGATTTTCAAGCTCGGACAGCAATTCTACGGCTTTTATTTTTGCACCAAGGGAGATGCCGTCAATATCATACAAATAACTAAAGTAGACGATTTTCAAGGGTTGTCCGTTTCTGTTAATCCATTTAAGTAGAAGCTAACGTCGCATCATAAACTTCTTCAAATTTTCGAAATTGCTGATCGAATGAGAACTTTTGTTTCGCCATTTCTTTAGCTTGCCGGCCTAACTTGCTGCCCTTTTCTTCATTTTCCAGTAGATTCAAAATCTGTTCCTGCAGCGCGTGAGGGGATTTAGGCGGAACCAGTAACCCGGTTTCATTGTGTTCAATTAGCTCCGGCGTCCCGTCAACAGCAGTGGCAACGATGGGCCTGCCGCTCGCCATCGCTTCCAAAATTACATTTGGCAGTCCTTCGAACAAAGACGGCAGAACAAAAACATCGAAGGCAAACAAGAGTTCTTTTACATCTTTCCGAAAACCCAGGAATCGAAAATTCTCCTGCAAACCCAATTCGTTGACCTGTGTTTCGAGTTCCTGGCGCAAAGTTCCATCTCCGGCAAACACAAAAACAACATTGGAAAATTTATTAATAATTTCCGGCGCAGCCGCAATTAAGTATCGATGCCCTTTTTGAATTTCCAACCTTGCGACCGTGCCGATTACGATTTTGTGATCGGGCAGCCCTAATTCGCTTCTCTTCCTTTTATCAAGAAATCCATTTCTACTCTTGAATAAAGACAAATCGATCCCATAATGAATTATGACAATTTTTTTGGAAGCAATTTTTCTGTCTTCGATAAGGTATTTCTTAACGCCTTCGGAAACTGCCACAATCCTTTTAACAAAACGCATACACAATTGATAGGACAATTTGTGCCGGAGTCGAGTCTCATGGCTATCCGGTGGATGTGAAACAGTATCCCACGAAATCACCGCGTCGACCCCGGTCAACTTGGCAGCGAGCGCGCCGATGACATCAGCGTAAAATAAAGTGGTCTGCACTAAATCGATCTGCTCCTGTTTAATTATCCTGCAAACTTTAAATACCTGGCTGATATCGAACTTGTGTTTTTTCTCAATTACAAATACTTTGATGCCAAGCCGTTCAAATTCCGGCTGGAGCGTTCCTCCCTGCCCGACGCTACAAACTGTGACAGTGTATTTGTCAGCCCGTTTTTCAACTAAGTTCTTCACCAATTCAAGCAGTTTTAACTCGCCGCCACCGATTGCAAAGCCGTTTACTATATGAAGTAAGTTAATTTTTCTTTTGTTTTCTTTCACGGTTTAGCTTCAAAATCCTCTCATAACAAGCAAACTTAAGTAAAAACAGGTTCGCTTCGCTCACTGATTTTTACACTCCCATTAGTATCTGAACCGGGAATCAGCAAATCATAAATATTCATGATTTGTTGATAATGCGATTCCGGATTAAACTCACTCACAACCCGCGCCCGGCCCGCTTCTCCGAATTTAGGAATTTGCTCTTTATGAGTTATCATATAGTCGATGCAGTCACGCAATTCTTCAACATTCCCCATTTCATAAAGCAGGCCGTCAACTTTATGGCGAATGAGTTCGGTGATGCCGCCGGTCTTCGCTCCAATAAGGGGTTTGCCCATGGCAAATGATTCGTAAATGACCATCGGCGAATTCTCGTACCACTCAGATGGGATAACGACGAACATGGCTTTTGAAACAGCCTTCTTCAAGTCATCTCCTAACATTTTCCCCAGAAACTCAACATTTTTCAAATCACGTTCGTCGGAGAATTTTTCTAAACTACCTCTAAGAGGCCCGTCGCCAATTATTTTCAACTTCGCTTCCGGCAGCTTCTCCACCGCTTTTAACAAAGTAAACAAGCCTTTTTCCTCCGAGAGCCGTCCGAGATAAACAAAGTAATCTTCATGCTCCAGCGAGAAAGGATAGTTTTTAGTTTCGATAAAATGGTAAATAAGTTTGATTTTCTCTTCCGGAATCCCGCCCTGAGCAAGCTTTAATCCCATAAACTTGCTGGGTACAATAAATGTGTCGATATAATTTTTGTATATTTTCATCCACTTATGGATGGTCGTTTCCGCTGCAATCATGGCGCTGGCAATTAAAGACTCTTTATGGCATCTTTGTTTAACTGCGTTAAAATAGTTGCCGGACAAACATCTTTCGCAGATTTCGCCCTTTTGCGGAATGTACATGCGGTAATTTGGACAAACGGCTTTATACTGATGAACCGTTTGCACCACGGGTACATTAAATTTCTTCAGCGAGTGCAAAATTGAAGGGGAAATCTGGTGATCGATCATGTGCAGATGCGCGACGTCGAATTTTTCCTTAGAAAGCAGCGCTTCGATTTTTCGCTTCGCGTGTAAAGAATAAGTCATGCGCCCGAAAATTTTAGGAGCATTCAACAGCTTCTCGAGTTTTGAGTCAAAATCATAATTAATCGAATCAACAAAATAGGAATCGTACTCGGACTCAACGTTCTGCCTATCGGCCATTGCAAATGGAATCACTTTGTGGTCATTTGATTCCAGCAGGGCTTTCAGATCAAATAGGCAACGTTCGGATCCGCCTTTGAGAAAATAATATTTATTGACCATTAAGATTTTAAGCCGCGCTTTCATTTAATCAAATTACTCCGAAGTTAATGCCACTATTTGTTTTGAGGTGTTAAAACGCGCGGAAAGCATCTTTGAGGCTTCCGAAAAAAGTTTTTTGATTTCAGGTGCAAATCGCAAACTCAAGAAAACCCAGAGGACTGCACTAACAACACCGAGGCCAATCAAAACTAGAAAATGAATCTCAGAGCTAAACTTGTAAACTGTTAAACCGCCCACCCACCCCGCACAGCATAAAACCAAAGCCGGGCGAACGCTTTTCAGAAGCGGCTTGAATTTTATTCCAACAAAAGCGCGTGTCTGAAATAAATAGAAAGGCATAACTCCGGCTCGAACAACCAAAATACCCGCGGCAATCGCAGTCGGTCCTTTACTTGAAACAAAAATCAGCGTGATGCCAAGCGCTAGTGCTTCAATCATTCGCCAATAAACATTTTTTTCAACTCTTCCTCGGGCCGTCACTGCCTCTGAATGCGGTACGTAAAATGTGATTTCGATAAATGCCATCACAACCAGGAGTTGTAATCCGGTTATAGCTGGCGCCCATTTCGCTCCAAAAATGGCCGGCACATACAAAGGCGAGAACACAAACTGAGCAATAAAAATCGGCGCGCCCCAAACGAGCATAAACCGCAGCCAGCGATCATAGAGTTTCTCGAATTCCTCGAAATTCGACTGCAGTCTTGAGAAAGCCGGAAAGAGCATATTCTTACCGATCAGTTTCGGGATATCACCGATCCAGCGGCTCTGCCGCCAGGCAAATGAAAACAAGCCGAGGACAAAAACGTCGGTAATCCGACCCACGATAAAAGTCGGCATAAACTCCAACAAATACGTTGACAAACAAAATAAAAAAATATTGGCCCCGAATTTCCAAAATTTTCGCGGATACTGAAAATTCGGCTTCCAATCGGGCCGCCACTCGGTTGAGAACCAAATTAACATGGACTGAACCACATCCCCTAAAACGTAGCCCAGAATAAAAGACCAAACCCCAAAGCCGGCCACAGCAAAACCAATTGACGCAACGCTCTCTACTGCCAGCTTTGAAACCGAGGCTTTGGCCAATGTTTTAAATTCGAGGGTTCGGATCAGCAAACTTTGATTAATATGAGCGAAGCCGCCGGTCAACAATGTAATTCCGAGTACGGGCGCAGTGTACATCAAGACCGGTTGCCCGAATATTCTTGCAGCGAGGAAAGCAAAGATGAGCACATTGATAAACATCAGCGCCGAAGCGCCGAGGTTGGTCCAGAAAGCGGAATTGACGAACGAGTCCGGAGAATCGGAGGTTTGCACAATCGCTGACCCGACTCCGAAATTGACCGACAAACGTGCCAATTCCAGGATGCTTAACGAAAGCGCATAAATGCCGAAGTCGTCCGGAAAAAGAATTCTCGCTAAAGCAACGGATGCGGCGATTCGGACAAAGCGCCCGGCGCCTTGATCAAGAATCTGCCAGATCGGCGCTTGTTTAAAATTCTTAGCTAGTTTTTGGGAGTCCTCTTGCATTTACAAACAAATGACTCCTCTTCGAATCGAACCCCAGAAAGCGCCAATGGTATAGCTGGCTTCCAGGTAAAGAGAATAAAGTAAAAAACTCGCGGTGACTTTCGGATCGCCCTGCTTTATGAACAGTCCGGTAATCAGCAACAGTAGAAAAGCCAAACCAAGCTTAGGTACGAAAAGCGATAGAATAACCAATCCAAGGACAAGCTTAAAAAGATTAAACTGGAAATAAACGCCGATTGGGAACGGAAATTTGATAAAACGATAATTCACGATTCCGTGCAATAAATTAATCTCCAGAGAAAATTTTGAGCGTAAATGCCGGGATACCATTTCAGAGTCGCATTTGCCAAAAGTGAACCAGCGTTTAAACATCGATTTCAGGTCGTCGCGTTCAAAATGGTCTACAAACAAATCTTTGCGGTGCGCTGCTTTGCCGCCGGCTTTCAGGTAGCGGTAGAGAAAATCCAAATCTTCAGCCGGGCCGATGCTCAAATCGAAACCACCCAATTCATCGAATATCTCTTTTTTAATATGTATGTTACAGCCGCTGAACGGTTTCAAACCAACGAAACCGGTTTCGCCTTCGATTATATTTATATCCATTGTTTCCTGCTCAGGCTGTTTTTTTCTAAGAGCCTGGTTAAGCGGCGCAAATAATTTATTATGAAATGCAACTTTGGTCACCGACCCAACTACGCCGATTTCTTCATTCGTATCAAAAGTCTCAATGACCTTCTCAAGCCACTGCCCTTCGGGGACACAGTCGTCATCGGTAAAAGAAACGTATTTACCGCTAGCTTTGGTGACGCCGAAATTCCTGGCATCTACATAACCCTTGTGCTCGTTAAAAAAACATTTCACCCCAGGTTTTCCGTGCCATTTGAGTTTCTTTAAATATTCGATTGTGCCGTCACTACTGCCATCGTCAACAATAACGACTTCGTATTTTGTTTGAGCGAGGGTTTGATCTTTCAGTGCATCCAAGCATCTTTTGAGAGCGCCCAGTCGGTTATAGGTTACAATAATTACAGAAATTATCGGTTTGGCTGCCATAAACTTTCTCCGGTTTGAGATTGATTGTTTACATTTACAGTTCGAACTTGCCGCGGATCTTGAATCACAGGTCGTCTCACTTTTTTCTTTGAAATTTTTCGGGGATCCTTCATTCTACTAAAATTGAATAGGACCCCGGCGTAAATCCAAAAAACCATCTGGATTTGATGGTTGCGGCCATCCGGTCCGGCAATAAATGCGACCAACATGGCAAGAAAACCCGTCAAAAACCCAAGTGCAACGTTTGAAATAAAGGGGTCGCTGTTATCTGTGGCCTTTTTACCGTGTTTAAAAATAAGCACCAACATCCACAAATAAAGCAAAAATCCAGGGACTCCTGCTTCGGCAAGATTAAGTAAAAATGTGTTATGAACGACCTGCAGTAATTCCCAATAGTGATGGTCATCGCTTACTGCCGCCTCCGCATATTTATGGGTATGTTCCGTATAATTGCCTAGCCCCACGCCGAAAACACCGTGGTCTTTGATCATTTGCAGGGCGATCTTATTCAAGGGCATTCTAACTGAAGCTGCACTCTCGCGATGGTCGGCTTGAAATTGATTTAGAATTGTTGGTGTGTAATGAATCGCAGCGACGGTAGCCAAAAGCGCCATAACCGCAAATCCGCTCACAATTTTCGGATAGAACTTAATCTTAAAAAGAGTGAAGAGCATCATAAGAACGATTGCTCCGGCGAAGCTCAGCCAGGCACCTCTTGAAAGTGTCGCGAATAGAGCGCCTGAAGCAATTAGAAACAAGATGCCGTAAAGAATATTTCGGGTAATCTTCCTGTGCTTGTGAAATATAAAAAGACGTAAAAGAACCGGCAGAAAAAAGATCAGGTAATCAGCGAAGATATTAGGATGGACAAAAAAGCCTCCGACTCGGAAGTAAAAACTATCTTCTCCGAGAAAAGTTAAGCCCAAAAATCCTCTTCGCCATTCCAGAAAACCAATGAGGCTTTCGAGAGTAAATGCGGAAAGAATAGCGTAAAAAACAATGTCGATATCCTTTTTTGCGCGAGTGAAATTTATCACACACAAAAAAGCCAGGTAAGCACGTGCAAATCTCGTTACTTCACTAAAGACAATATCAAATCTTTCAGCAAACACCCCGGTCAAGGTACACCACACAATAAAACCGAGCATGGGAAGTTTCCAATGAAACTTGAATTTGATACTTGGTGAGAATGCCAGCAGCAACAGGAAAAACAATGGCGCATCCGCTATAAAAATTCCATTGTGATGTCGAAAAATCCAGCCGATTTTTAACGGGGCTAAAAACACTAAAAGGAATAATAATGCCCGTTGAATATTTTTAACTCCACTGCTTGGCATATCAAATTCAGGCGTTTACGGAAAAAACTTTTTTTAGTTTTTCTACAGAAACCAACAAACCGGATCCTGCAAAAATAATAATGTAGGGCTCAATTGGAATACGATATCGAATCTGTGTCATAAAAAAAGAATAAGCAAAGGCAAAAGACATTATCATAAAAACAAGAAGTAAGCTGATTCGGAAGCGCTGCCTCGATGCCCATACTCCAATTATACCGAAAATAAGAACCGGTCCGAAGGAAACAATACTCATCCATTTTGTAAATGTACTCAGAAATTTATTCTTCGTTTTGACTCTATCCGGATCAGGGTATGGAATCCAAAAGTGGACCAACTCACGGGAATACCTTTTTAGAAACTTTCCAGGATTATCGAAAATAATGCTTTGAACCTTACCCAAGAAACCTTTGTTTTGCATGGATGCAATTTGGCGCTCCAATTCAGCCGGGTCGATTCCGGAGTTTTCAACTTCGTCTTTATAGAGATCGACGCTATCGGAATCAACGGTTACTTTTACTTTTAATAAATCGTCCGCAAAGGCTGCCCGAACCGGCACGATTTTTTCAAACACCAGGTAGTTCCTAATCGTCCAGGGCAGTAACGTCAAGAATGCAATTGAAAACGTCACCAGCAAATGCTGCCATTTTTGCACTTTTGTTTTTTTTTCAAACAGCAAAAGCCAAATCGCTGCAAGTGGATAGAATGCAAAAATGATTGGTATCGTTTGAGTTGCAAGCGCCAAAAACAGACCTGCAAGAATCGGATAGAGATGGCCATCGCTTTCAGTTATTTTTATCAGGAAAAAAACCGTCAAGGCCGTCAAAAACGTAAAAAGCAACGTCGGATACAGCATTCCTGAAATGAAAATATGCAAGGGGAAAAAAACAGCGATGGCTGACCCGATGGTTCCGGCGTTTCGGTTAAACACTTTGGCGCCGATCAGGAACACTAAATAACAAACCCCAGCGCCCATTAGACATTGAAAAATTCGAACAATCACGAAATTTCGACCAAAGAGACCATAAATTCCGGCAAGGAAAACCGGGTATGCGGGTTCCAGGCCATATTCTTCATCAAAACCAAGATTGGAAAAGGAGTATCCGCTACCAAAACCTTCTCCATTTAGAATTGAAGTTGCCGCCTTATCCCAGTGAACGGTATCGTAGTAGTACCACTTATTCTCCAACGTCATTATGTAAGCAAACCGAATGACAAACGCTGAGATAAAGATCAGAAGAAAAAGTCTTTTCTTCGTGAACAGTGGTATACTTTTAAAAAACAGGCTAACTCTCTTTAGCATATTCTTCAACTTCAGGTTTTCTCATGGTGTCAATGGTCATCTTAAGGCCTTGATCAAAATCGAACTTGGGATCATAGTCTAAGAATTGTCTGGCTTTGCCAATATTTGCCAGAGAATGCTTTACATCACCGGCTCTGGGCTCAGCATAAATTGGCTTTATCGTCGTTTCTAAGACCCCATTAATTTTTGCAACCAGATCATTAAGGGTAATTCTTTTTCCGTAAGCAATATTAAAAACTTCACCGGTGACATCTTCCTGTTCTGTTTCGCAGGCCAGCAAGTTGGCCTCAACGACATTTTGAACGTACGTAAAATCACGCGACTGCTCACCATCTCCGTAAATGACCGGGGCTTTGCCACGCATCATAATGCTGATAAACTTTGGAATCACTGCTGAGTATTGCGAGGTGGGATCCTGACGCGGTCCAAAAACATTAAAATACCTGACCGAGACGGTTTCCAGGTTATACAATTTGTAGAAGACCTGACAATATTTCTCAGCCGCAAGTTTAGAAACGGCATACGGAGAAAGGGGATTCGGAAGCATATCCTCGGTTTTTGGCAGTTGCGCCAAATCACCATAACAAGAAGAAGAGGAAGCATAAACAATCCTGCGAACTTTGGCATCCTTGGCAGCATTTAGGATATTCAAAGTTCCAACCACGTTGACTTCATTTGAAGTTATTGGATCGCCAATCGACCGTGGAACGGATGGAAGCGCACCTTGATGCAGGATATAATCAACACCTTCTACAACTTCTCTTACGATATGATAAGAACGGAGATCGCCCTCAAACATTTCTAAATTTGCATTTCCGTTTCTATTGCTTTTTTTACCATTAGAACTTTGAAGCTTTGAAGCTTTCTCCATCAGAAACTCTACAGTTTCTCTTTTACCAGTTGAAAAATTATCCAAAATTCGTACTTTTTGTTTTCTTCGTAATAATTCTTCAACGATGTTTGAGCCAATGAAACCTGCGCCGCCGGTAACTAAATAAGTTGCCATATTTAACACTCTCCTTTTGATATCATATTATAGTTTTTGTAATTTCTTAACTCATAAACTAACGAGTAAAGATAACAGCCCAAAATATTAAAACCGAACATCAATAAAATAAGAAATGACAACGCTAAAGTTTTTTCCGTTGCAATCCCTTTCATTGAAAAAAGAAAAATCAAAGTCGCGTCACGCGTTCCTATTCCAAGAATTGAGATGGGTAATATAGAAATTATCGTGGAAGCGCTAATCGCAGAAACCAGAAAGATTGCATCCACTTCGATAGAAAGGGACTCGCTGAATAAAAATATTTCATAGAAATACAATACCCAGGCCAGTATTGATAAAGCGGCTAGAACCAACATTTTACTTTTCTTGATTTTTTTTAGAGATTCGATAACGTCTCCATCATCATCTTTAAATTTCTTTCTAATAAACGTTGCAATTTTTGAGCGGAGTTGCGACTTTATTAAAAACGTTGAGATAGCAGCAATTCCCCCTATAAGAACGAGCAGGAGAACAACGTCTATTTGAAGTTCTTTATAAAAAAATAAAAAGCCAAATAGCCCAAAACCCAGCAAGAAAAATATATCCACAACCCGGTCGAGAACGGCGGAGACAATTGACGAGGACAAAGGGTATTTCATTTTCCCAAGCATATAGCCTTTGGAAATTTCTCCTAATCGGCCCGGAGTGATTGAACCGTACAAGACGCCTTTCAAATTCAGGTTAAACAAATTCGAAAAATCTATATTGATTCCGAAATTTCTCAGTAGCACAAGCCACCGGTAAGTTTTTATCATCATCATGGGAAAGAAGATCGTCAGAGCGGCAAAGAAGATAGGATCGATTCCAGTCAAAACTTCTTTCAATGCGCCAAAATCAATCTTCACCAGAAAATAGACGAGAATGACCGGCCCGATCAGGTTCTTTAGTTTTTTTAGGTGTTTGTTCACAATTTCAACTAAAATTAATTAAAAAGACAAAAGATAAGATGGACACGAGTAGCATAGAAATCACAGAGAATTAATTTTATTTTTACGATGTTCCGATGATTTTGTCTTCTAAATTTCTTTTTCGATGTCTGAACTCTGTGTTCTTTTTTAGTAATTGTTTTGCCTTAACTGTTTGCGGCTTCCTGAGAATTTTCAGGTTCTTCAACTAAATCTTTTTTCTTAATCTCCTTGGTTATACGTTTCCAAACTTTTCTGGTCTTTTCAAATATTTTACCGACAACTTTATGAGGAATCAGATCAATTATATATCTGGATATTTTCAGTTTGCAGATCCAGAATAAAGAATCTAAAACAAGTTCAAATACAACTCTGGTCGAATTGGAGGTTTTGACTTCATACCCATATTGGGGGACAGCTCTGTGCAGTTTCTTTAGAAAGGAAATTCGTAAGAAAGCACCCCTCTTCTTAAGATCATAGCCGTGAGAATGCATCTCAACTGCTTTATTGCGCTCAATTTCCACGACGTCTACCAGGGATTTCTCCACGAGTTCGTCGACCAGTTGTTTGCCTTTTTGGCTGCGAACCACCATGATGGAAAATCCTTTGCCTCTTTCCTCATACTTGGGCGCCCATGCATCCCCACTCGAAATGTCCGTGAATTCATTTGACAGATCCGTACAAGTCAAGCATCTGGATTCAATATGAAAAGGGATCAAATAGTTGGCATGAAATTTCGGCATGAGAAATTCATCACCAGATTTTGTCAGGACGCGCATATTCCCAGGCCATTCGCCATACCTGAAATTCAGCTCTTTAATTTCTGAAACATCATGGACATTCATTTTCTTTAAAAAACTTTTTAAAGAAGAATAGTGAAGGGTGTTGCCGCAATAGGGCCCAAATATGTATTTTATTTTTGAAAGATCAAATTGGTTGTCGAGCATCATTTTTCTTAATGAATGCACCTGACACGGCAAGCCAACATAGGCAAGAGTACCATCGAAATCCAGGATTTCAGGTAGTATTTCGTTGACACTGCTGATCACATATTTGCTTTGTGCAGACTGCATCACTTCTTTTCGGGTTTTCGCGATAAAAGGCTTAACCCGCCAGGGCTGGTCAGGATCCATCCCCAAAACAACCGCGCCGTCAACTTGCTTTGACTCGAGCAAATAGATCAGAAGAAGGGATAGTATCCCTCCGCTTGCCGAGTTGTATCGTATTTCCTGATCTTTGGCAAACGCAATATAAAGTTTCTCGTGATGGCCTATGAAATTATTAGCACTATAATCAGCGCCAAACAAAGTTTTGTTCAACTCCGGGAAATCAACTTCATGACCGCTGCAATATTTCATTACATTCTGATTCTCTTCAGCGGTTAAAGGAGACTTTACATTAACTTTGTAGCTGTCAAGCACGTCAACAAACTCCAATTTGTCGGGATAAAGGCCGACGCAAGTTCCGCACCTATGGCAGAGATTCTTATTAACAATATCCTGAATATTTTCAATTTTTGAATTGGATGACATCGCTACGCCCTCGAAATATAAAATTGTCGGATTCCGAATTCGGAAAGAAACGTGTTTTGAAATTTATCTATCGCCTTTTCACCAAGCGCTTTCAACTTCTCAGGTCCTACCGGTATCAGGAGTGTTCCCTTGTGTTTCAACAAATCAAATCCAGCCGCCCTCAAGAGCTTCTTTACTTTCCGGGAAGGAAGGAATCGATGCGGTCCTTCGCCATGATTGAGACAAAAAAGATCATAGAGGCGCAGGGCAAACTCTGCCGTCGCCGGCGGCAGACTCATGACCAACACACCATCCTTTTTCAACACTCTTCTTAATTCCTGCAAGAACAACAGAGGCTGCGAACAATGCTCGAGGGTTTCCAATGACAATACAGCATCAAAACTGTCCTCTTTATAAGGCAGAATGTCCAGCCTGACCTGTGATATTTTTTTTGTTTTGTATTTCTGCTTCCTCAAGCCAATCTGCATTAACTTATGAGAAACCTCAGCATTAAAAACTTTGATCTCTGGATTATGCTTTAAAAGAAAAGTGTTCGCATTTCCGGTTCGGCTCCAAACATTAAGTAAATTTAAAGGACCTTTTTTCGGGATATAGTTTATAGCGAATTTAAATCGCTGATAATGAGCATCGCCAATGTCGTCATTGGCGACATCGTAGATCTCGCTCACTTTATCCCAGAATTGCCGAACTTCGATTTCAGAGAACTTATTCTGATACATGAATCTGTCTCCGAATCGAGGAGGTTTGATCAGCCAGCATGCCAAAAAAGAAAAGGAACATACCAAAGACCATCAAAATCACTGAACTGTTTGGTATACGTTGGAAAATGACAACGCCGTATAATCCCCAAAGCACCCCAAGCGCAAAAGTTAAAACTGAAACCGGAAAAAAAATCTTCAGAGGATTAAACAACATAACAACGCGTGTAATCAGCAGTAAAGTCCGGGAACCATCTCTGGCAAATTTAACAGAGCTTTTTCTGCCTTCTCTTTTCTCGGTCTCGATGTCAATATATACGACATTGTACGCTTCCTTTAAAAAGGCAAGCGTTGAAGTTGTCGAAAACGAAAAGCTGTTTGGCAGAATATTAAAAAACGGCACCACTTTGCTTTTTTTGAATATCCGTAAACCCGAGTTCAAATCTTTTATCTTTGTCCCCATCAGGTATTCGGCTGTTTTGGTTAACAAAAACTTGCCTGGAACTCTGCTTTTGACTTGATAGGCTTCAGAGGAACGTGCGCCGATCACCAGATCATAATCTTCTTCCCCAAATTTTTTGATGATCCGATGAAAATCTTTTATAGAATGCTGTCCATCGCTGTCCATTAAAAGAATAGTTTCATTCTTTGCCGCCCTTATTCCGGTTTTTAAGGCGGCGCCGTATCCTTTATTATAAGGGTGCTTTACGAGCCGGATTTTCTTGAATCCTTTAACAATCTCGGCGGTTCTATCAGTAGAGCCGTCATCGACGACAATAACTTCCCAGCCGTTTTCAAGGTTTTTGCTCAACTCAGGCAGGACTTTGGTCAACCCGTGCTCTTCGTTGTACGCTGGAATGACCACTGTTAAATTTTGCATCGTCAATACTCCCTTATATCCAATGTTTTATGTCTTGAAGAATCAAAAGCCGTTTTATTAATTCCCCGATCGTTCTTTAAAGGACGCTGCAAATAGATTCGTACCGTATTATCCTTCGGTCCTTTATTTGCCTTAAACTCTGCTACCATATTTGTCCTCAGTGAGACCCACTCATAAAATCCGGTTGAATTAGGCGGCAAAGGTTTACCTATGGTGACCACCCAAATTCTTCTTTCCTGGTCAAGCTCTGCAGGCGTTTCAGGAAACAGAATTTGTTCATCTGTTATTTGAAAATCAATTAATTCAGCGGTCGTTTTTAAATAATCTTGAGCCCTCTCAGAGTTAGGGAAAAAATAAAGCGGGAAAATCTGATCATTCGGATGCCATTTTTGCTGAATATGTTGAACAGCCTCCGTTAATCGATCGCGGTTGCCGTAACCGCTGGAGAAATATAAAAAGTCTGTTTTTAGTGAAGGAATCGCTACTAACCCAATAACGGCGACTGCAATAATACCCTTATACTTTTCAGTTTGATCAATCACGTAGACGCACAAAAAGCTAGCTCCCAATAATAAGGCAGGTAGTGTAAAGAATATATATTTAGTGCTGATGTTGGTTTTTAACAGTGCTGCTAAAATCAGCAGAGCGCCGGGGAGCACACCGAAAATCGAAATAAACAATCCCTTTCTGCCCCCTGAAAACAGTAAAAGGATTAGCCCAAGCACTGCCGCAAAGCCCATCGTTGGGGTCAGGTGATATAGAACTTTTGAGGCAAAGTTTACCGGCGTGGTTCCCCAATAGCCATCCCTTAACTGAATCTCATTCCAAACTTTCACAAACTCAAGGAACTTGGGCATTAATACGATGGCACCTAGAATCAAAACGATAAAAAGGATATTTATTTTCTTGGTATCAAATTTCTCCGGCTGCATTTTTTTTATTCGAGACAGGAAAAACAAGTAGGTGACTCCAATTAAAACGATAAATCCTGCAGTCAAATGAAGCATGAAAGCAAACAAAAACATTACGATTGACAGAATGAGATATTTAAATGAATTGCGTTCAATAAAAAAATAAAAAGAGAGCAAAGCGGCAGTGCTAACAAGTAATAGCAACGTATACCACCGCGCGAGTTGTGAAAGATAAATATGCCAAGGGGAAATCGCCATAAAGAAGGCGCTCAGTAACGCGACCCGCCGGCCAAAAACAGCTTTGAACGGAAAGTACAACGCGACAATTGCCAAAACTCCGAAAACAAATGGCGGCAATCTTAAAGAAATTGCGCTGACGCCAAAAATATCTATGGACGTCTTGGTGATGAGCCAGAACGGCTTACTCAAATTCTGCAAATAGGGTCTGAGAGATGATTCCAGCGAATAATATTCATCTATCCAATAGCTCCACGCGCCAAGCTTATAGAATCTAAGCAGCGCAGCCGCGATGGTAATTACTGCTAGAATGCAATATTCCATCCCTTGGCTATTTTGCCAGTTCTTCTCATTCCTGCTCGTTGGATGTTCTTTTGTATCTAACATTTTTTGATTCAGGAGCCTCGCTTTCATTTATGGTCTGGACTTCATTTTTTAAAAGAGCAACTTCCTGAGCCAGTATTTTATTTTGCTCCGTTAGCGTGGAGATTGCAATCGAAAAATGAATCAAAAGACCCAAACCGCAAAAAGATAAAACGATAAAAAGAGCCGTAGGCGCGTAATAAATGCCGAGAAAATCAGCAAGCCGTTCTAAAAAGTTGCGCCAAAGTGAAAGCGTAATTAAGATCACGGTGGAAAATATCCAAATTAACGAATATTTTTCCATTAACTTCTTTTTTCTTACCAGTTCAACAATGACGATACAAACAGCTGCACTTGCTAAAATTGCAAATACCTGAATGCGCTCCATTTCTCCCTCTTATTTCATTTCCTTACTTCGAAACACATTAATTAAAATCGCCAAAGATACTTTAATCATATAGTAAATTGATTTCAAATTGGTTATTGAAGAACTTCCCGAATGCCTTGATCTCATCCTAACCGGGATTTCCTTAATTCTAAAACCATTCTTTCCAAGAACCGCTATAGCTTCAACTTCCGGATAATCATCAGGATAAGTTTTCGAAAGGAATTCGATTGTCCTGCGATTGTAGCACCGAAAACCGGATGTGTTATCTTTGATTTTTTGACCGGTTGTTAAGAAATTCAATCCCATAAAAATGACCGCGCCGACGCGTCTAAAAAATGTTGTTTGATAGTCATTTTTATCAAGATACCTGGAGCCAATAACAACGTCGAATTCTCCCTCCTTTAGCGGCTCAAACAATTTCTCGATTTCAGAAGGATTATGCTGCCCATCAGCGTCGACTTGAATCGCATAATTATACCCGTTTCTCAATGCAAACTTGAACCCTGTCTGAACCGCGCCTCCAATTCCTAAGTTAAAAGGGAGGGAGACCACTGGAACATCATGTGAGCGAGCAACTTCAGCAGTTGCATCTGTTGAACCATCGTCAATAATTAAGACATCAAAATTGATGCGGCAATTCTGAATTTCCTTTATTATAGTGCCAATGTTGTTTTCTTCGTTAAATGCCGGTATAATGATAAGGCCTTTAGACTTGCTCAAAAACCTGCTCCACACTTTTTTCCTGAGCTACCCTCACTTTTCCACCAACCATTTTGTAAAACAACGTCTCATAATCAGCAGCAACTTTTCCCCAAGTGTAATTTTGCTGAACTCTTTCGAGCGCTAACTTTTTTTTCTCTTCAACGATGTCCGGATTATCTAAAAGGTACTGCATCTGGTTTTTTAAATTGTCCGGCTCCTCGGTATTAAAATAAACACCTGCATTTGCTAAGACTTCGTGGTGTTCAGGAACATCATTGCCGAGAACACAATTGCCGTGTCCCATAGCTTCCAGCAAGGCCGGGTGTGTCCCGCCTACCTCCGTTGCCTGAACATAAAAATACGCATTTGACTGAAACTCCCGATAACCGCTCCCGAAGACGTACCCGGTAAAGATAATTCTCGGGTCTTTTGTACTTTTTAATTCCTGAATATATTCAGTACTATAAGGGGCATCCCCGACAACTACCAATTTCAAATCTGTTTTAACACTCTCAAAAGCTTTAGTCACCAAATGGGCGTTGTTCTCAGGTTCGAGGCGGCTCACATAGAGGATATATTCACCCGGTTTGACACCAAACTGCTCAAGCGCGTCTTTGGTGTCTACCTTTTCAACCGGGGAACCATAAGGAATGTAAGTAGATTTCTTATTATACTTCTGTAGATAATAATTCTGTATGATTTTGGCGTCCGTGACGACGACATTGGGCGAGAAGGTTGCAATAAATTCTGCTAGTTTATAATACCACTGCCCCAACTTGTTCCATTTTGCACGCTGCCACTCGAGACCGTCCACGTTTAACGCAATCTTTTGACCGGTTAACCTTGGGATAAATGCGAAGATGCTGTTTGCACTGTTGCACATTAAAATAACGTCAAATTTCTCTTTCAGTGAGTGCAAACCACATAGAAAAGTATGCACCACAGTGTCGAGGTATTTATGTGTAATGGTAGGCAGAATGACAAGTCTGACCCCTTTATAGTACTCGTCTTTGTAAGTAATGTTTTTGGAGCGGCCGTAAACAGTTACATCGTGTCCTTTTTCAACTAGAAGCGGTGCCAAATGCTCTGCAAAAGTTTCGAATCCACCATAATTCGCCGGGATACCCCGGATTCCCATAATCGCTATTTTCATAAGCCTTTTTAAGTTTAAGTGACCCTTCAGCCAAGTTTAAGAATTAATCAGTCTACTCCAAAATCTCCTCTATCGAATATTCTTTTAAATCGTGCGCGTGCGTGAAAATAATAATTTCCCCAATCAAACCGATAGATATCATTTGAATTCCGATGACCAGCAGCAAAGCTCCGAGCAACAACATAGGCCGGCCCGCGATGCCCTCCACTCCAGTCATTCGATCAATAAAAAGATACAGATTTATAAATACACCTGCAAAGGTAAAAATGAAGCCGAGAAAACCGAGAAAATGCAGAGGTCTCTTCGAGTAATTCATTAAAAAAATAACTGTTATGACATCCAGGATACGTTGGATATACTCAGAAATAAATTTCGATTGTCGAAAGGAACCGGTGAGTTGGCCGATTTTTTCTTCGCCGACCTTAAAGCCCTTTCGCGCCGCCAACACCGGCACAAAGATATTCATATCGCCGTAAATGGGCACCTCTTCAAAAATTTCACGTTTGGCGACAAAAACTCCGCTGTTGACGTCATTTAGCTTCACCCGGTAGAGTTTCTTTACCAGCCAGTTAAAGCCTTTGGAAATAACTTGATTCAGTTTTGAGTCCGCGCGATGGTGGCGCCACCCAATAACCAGATGGAATCCCTGATCTAACTTATTTAGAAGGTTGGGGAGTCCCGCGGGGTCGATTCGCTTGCGGCTGCTCATGAAAATAATCTTATCACCGTCGGAATTTTTCAACCCGGCGTCAAATGCTGCGGCCTCTCCACTGTCGGCCCGGAGACGAATGGCTTTGACGGCCGCGTCCTTCTCCGAAATCGCCCGCAAATGATCCCAGGTTTTATCGGAGCTGCCATCATCGACGAATACAATTTCCAAAGAGTGGTCAAGCGGTTCCAGATTCTGCTTCAAAGACAAATACGTTTCGTCGAGTGATTCCTCAAAATTTTGAACCGCGACGATAACAGTCATTTTTTTCTTAATTAATTTTGTTTCCTCGACCAAGTTGGTCACGAGTGTTTCTGCTTCACTTACAATTGGTGTTTCCATCAGAGCAACCTTGTTTAGTTCAATTTTTCCCCAGACCCATTTTCAACCGTCCCAATACTTTTCCGGTCGCCGGTTTTAACTACCAGATTAGCCAACAAACCAAAAAACAACGACTGAAAACCACCTGCAATAAATATAAAAGCTGTCGACAGCAGAACGTTGACTTCTTCCAGAGTGTTACGCAACACCAGAATAGAAAAAAACATGTACAGCAGCGTAATCACTCCGAACAGATTGAATACAATCCCGATTGTTCCAAAAAAATGCATCGGATTTCTTAAATATTTCAGGAACAAATTCAGGGTCGTTAAGTCCATTATGACTTTTAAGGTTCGGGTGATATTATACTTAGAACTTCCGAATTGACGGGCATGATGGTTGACGGGAACCTCACCGATCCTTGCCCCTTCAATTCTTGCCAGAGCAGGAATAAATCGGTGCAACTCGCCATAAAGCCGAATTTTCTTCACGATTTCTTTTGTATAAGCCTTTAAAGAACAGCCAGTATCCTGAATCGGCACCTGAGTAAAATGTCTAATCAAGCCGTTGGCGATTTTGGAAGGAATTTTTCTTATGATAACCTTATCCTGGCGATTCTGGCGCCAGCCGCTGACAATGTCATACCCTTCTTTCAGCTTCGAAACCAGTTTTGGAATATCTTTTGGATCGTTTTGCAAATCCCCGTCCATGGCTATAACTATGTTACCCGAAGCATACTCAAAACCGGCACCCATCGCAGCTGATTGTCCGAAGTTTCTTCTAAACTTGATGACTTTCATATTCTCATCCCTCCGCTGCAATCTTTGCATAATTTCGAAAGTCTTGTCTGTACTTCCGTCATCAATGAAAACGATTTCGTACGCCTCGTCCATTAAGTCCATAACCTCAACAATTCCGTCATAAAGGAGCTCAACATTCTCCTCTTCGTTCATAAGCGGGACTGTAACAGAATACGCAAGTGTTTTTTTGTTCTTCATTCTAAAAAATTAAGCGGGCTGAATTTTATTTTTTATTAACTTAACCAGGTAAACCAGCAAAACAAACGGCCCCAAAATAAATATCTCGCGGAAAACAGTCCAGATATTTTCGGAGACAAACAAGCTCTGAAAAAAAGTCGCGCTGAAAGAATCCTTGTGCACACTTGAAAACACAGAAATTGGAGACAGGTAGTATTCACCGCTTAGAGGCCAGAAAATCGGCACCCCTTGCGGCGGCGATGTGTCTACCGTCAAAAAATCTAAAGCCACATGAGATAAATACAATAATCCCGAAAAAGCAAAAGGCGCCCAGAATTGATTTTTCTTCGCATAAAAATAAAACCCGAATACCAGACCCACCACTAAAGTTGCCCCGAGACTGTGAGTAATCCCGTGATGAAAACGATTCGGATTCCCCAGGATGAGTCCTGGCAAGAAATCGATATCTGCCAGATTTGCTAAAATGACCGAGACTAGAAGCGATTTAAAAGCCGTCTCAGCAGGGGTAAATATCCTTGTTTCTTTAAGAAAAACCCCTGCTAGTGTATGGCCAATGGATGTCGGCATCTTTATAATAATCAACCTATTAATAAATAGTTACCGAGCTTAATTTTACATCGGTTTCAAAACTCATTTACTTTAGCAAGATCAATGCCATGAACAGCTACCAATTCACCTGCGGATTAACTGCCTACATTTTAATAAAATTAAGATGGCATAAGCTTTTGTTTTTTAGTTAAATTGAGTGCCCATCGTGTGCCAGTTTGAAACGTTGTCCTCTTTTGGCACAGAACGAGTGTTAAGTATTTGCAAAGTGAAGTGCTTAAGATAAGAAGTTTTCTCGCTCCGTTTTATTTGAGGGGAGTAAAACCATGGATATTGGAGCCTCTACCCGATATCTGGTAATGATTCTTTTAGCCACGAGGCAATTTTATCAACGAGCTCGTCAAAAACCTGCTTATGATAAAAAATGAGGGGGCCTAAAGCCTTAGTATTGCTGTAATGATTACTGCCTTCGATAGTGAAATATTTTTTAGGCGGAATCAATTCTTGATAAATATTTCTCAAAAACTCTAAATCTTCCGGCCCTTCAAGACTGCCATCGATGAGAAAAAGTGGTTTATGATCCTCAGTCTGAAAGTAAGGAATATATGTGTCGAGCATCGCGTTGATTGAAATCTGACGATACGTTTCCCATGATGGCAGTGCGGTTAATTTTCTGTCCCGCGCAAATCGTTCGATAAAATATTCGCGATTTTTCGCCTGATCAGACAGAATTCGTTCTTTAACTCGCCGTGATGGACCGATGGCCACTATCTTTTTGAGTCGATGATCGTAAATACCGGCAATAATTGCCTGGTTTGCTCCTGCAGAATGGCCAACAATAAAAAGAGCGCTCGTATCTACCGTTGCATTCTTAATCAGAAAATCGATGGCTTTGCTCACATCTCCTTTGCTTTGCCATGAATCCACTTCGTCGATCAGGTGCGGATCTTCGGATTCGCCGAAACCACGCATGTCCATACTTAAGACATGGAATCCTCGCTCGGCAAGCTCTTTGCTCAAAAGCAAACAAAAGGCCAATTTCCGGCCTTGAACAGAGGAACCGTGTAAAAAAATAATACCAGGCGCATTTTTTTTGCTAACGCTAAAAATCGTACCTGCTATTCTTACACCATCCCCCTCAAAAAAAACCTCTTTACCCTTTGGAGTACCTGCGAAGCGCAGTTTGTGTATTTCCGCTGCACTGGCAAGCCCCCAGTGGTAGTGCAAGAGTTGCTTCACTCGGCTCGTTTGGCTTACCCCAAACAAACTAAGAAGAACAAAAAGTGAGAGTAAAAAGAAGATGTAAGAGCCGCGCTTCATTAGAACGTGTTTTTCAATTTCTGCCGATAACAATTTTGACGTTTCGCGGTGAGGTCGGCGGCATTCTATCTGCACTTGAGCCAAGTATTCGGCTACCAAGCTCATCAACGACAAGACGCTCAGTAGGATCGAGGTTATCAAAAAAAGTGCTGCCTTTTAGTGTGAAACCAGCGGCTGTATGAAAAATCCAGGCAGCGGCGCCTAAATTTACCGCGTTCTCAGCAGCTTCGAAAAACTCATCTTTAGTTGGTCCCGTATTGTCGTTACGCCGATTTTCCTCCTGAAGATAAATGGGAATATTTCTATTAGTAGACTGCAGATAATTTTTGATAGCTGCAAGGCGTGGCCCCGTTTTCGCGGCCCAATCGCTTCCGCGGAGAAAATGTGGCGTAAGCACGTCAACATTCACTTCATCGATTTCAGCTTTGATGTTGCCGGTCTCAACGTTATTAACATCAGTACAAATTAGATGGCAGCCGGTACTTGAGATGGTGACCAGTCTATCGGGGTCGATTCGTTTTACCAGGGCGTTCAAGTCAGCAGCGTCACTGTGCGTAAACTGCAATAGAAAACCGGAGGTATCATGCTCATTAGCGAGATCAAATAAAACATTTCTCTTATTCTTAAGAAGACTGGCAACATTTCGAACGGCCAGATCTCGATCTGACTTATTATTTCCAAAGGCAGCGTCCTTATCCAAAATGGCAATATCTACTATCAGCCCCTGGTTGTGGGCAAAGTCAACCAGACGGAGTAAATCTTGCTCGGCCCCGGAACGCCAATTTCCGTTTTCATCAAGATAAGAGTCTTCCCGCCAATCTAACCAGACCCGGATCAAATTAAAACCCTTGGCGGAAAGAGTAACCAGGTCCGATTCTCGGTAGTTTCTGCCGTCAAAGTAACTTACGCCGAGGAGAAAAGTTGGCGTGCCGTTAATAGTGAACCGCTCGCCTGACGTTCCCAGGACTACATTCGACTGAGCCATCAAGGGTTGATTCATATTGAAATCACAACCCCCAGCTAAGAAACCCATTTTCAGAAAGAGTAGGAGAATGAAATATCTAAGTATAGAATCTAATTCCATAAATTTTTGCTTCTGGAAATATCTCATTCTTTCTCCGGGTAAGAATTTAGTTCGCATCGACTTTAACATTTACCGGAACTGCAGGCGCTCGCGGGTCCCTTTCAAAACTATTCCGTGGCCAGCCATGGCGGCCATCGCCATCCGGCAAATCGATAAAGCTAAAATTATCACTTCGCGGCAAGGTCGAATCCTTGATCTCATCCCCAGGCTCGTTATGCCAGGAATCGACAGTTTCAAGAAAATCCTGAAGTACTTTTATATAATCCAGAATCTCTGTTTTGCCGTCACCGCATTTGGTAAAGTGAAACGGTGTCGAAGGATGGACGCCATTTTGAGTGAGCAAAGCTTCGCGAATAAAATTAATCACCTTTCTCGCATCGATACATCCGGAACCGTTGAGACACTCCTTGTCAGCAATATTGCCGTTACAATCCCAGGGATCGTATCCAATGATTACCTTGGGTTTACCGTTATTATTACTTCCGATTGCTCTCAGATTAGGATAGGCGCCGAGGCCCCAGCTAACAAGACCTTCATGTTGAGAGCCATTAATAGTGCCGATAATATCCGCAAAAAAATCCACACCGTACCGTGACTGAAGTTGTGAACTGGGTCCTACTTCGCCCGTCATAACGATTCGATTACGATCAAAATGTTGATGTATATAACCTGCGAACCAGTTCGCCCATTTTCTGGCTTTGTCGAAATCACCTTGCCACTGATCGTTGATTTCCCACATGACATTAAACATCCAGTTATCCAAATCGCCAATCTCAGTCATGAACTTGTTCAGGATTTCCTCCTGGCGATATTGAATCTTTCTCTCCAATGGCCAATTTTTATCATACGTTGAAAATTGTGAGGTGAGCCGGTTAGAATAATCATAGTTCTCTAAGCTCAGAAACTGCTTAAGTCCTCCACTGGATTTTCCGCCACTTTGTTGAAAAGGACAACTTCCAATATCGATTGGGCCTCCTAAACATGCATTCCACGCATTTTGCCCAAATCGCGAACCGGCTGTACGATCGCCCTCAAATGCGGTTCCTGAGAACAGAACAATTGTAACGGCGATTCCTTTGTTCTGAGCGCTGATGAGCTCGGACCTGAGTTGTGAAAAATAAGACTCGTCAAAATTTATATTGCCATCATTTGGAAGACGGCCACCTGAAAGCATGGGCGCCTGGCCGTCGTACCATTTATGTACCTTCTCGTAATGGTTGAGTTTATGGCTTGCCATGGTTTGTTGAGGTGCGCCATGATTGTTGTTTGCCCAGGTAACAAGAAAACGTTTTTTATAAAAAAGCAGGTGACGATTCTCGGGGTGAACCACCAACCCATCCAACTCCTGACCTTGGAGGCAAAATGGGATGGCGAGCAATAATAAAAGCGAAACTAGTTTATCTCTAGAAAAAAATATTAACTCCAGGCAGGAGTTTCGAAATGCTCTCATATCAATCACCCCTCGGTTGCTCAACTAAAGTTGTAGGCTTAGGTATTCTTTTGTAAAAATCGGTGACTCCACTAAGTTTGCCAATGATAAATTTTTCTCCCCATCTAAAATAAGTGCTACTTTTGCAATTATTTCGTTCTTGCATATATTATGCCAATTTTGAAAAATCTTGTAATTGGCCTTTTTCAAAAAAAATCAATCTAAATTTAAAATTATCAATATAACTCTAAAAAAAAATAAAATTCGTTTTCACTAAAAACAAGCTTAACTCCGTTGGTAATTTCAATTAAGAAATTATGATTACTACTTGGTAATATATATGGACAACTAGGAAGATTATACATAATGGACTTGCTCTTGTAAGTAACAAAGCGTCCAAACAAAATGGCAAGAAGAACACGTCAGGTAGTCACCGAGGATTCTTCTGCCGGAACCGGCTGCTTTTTAAGGGCGAGACCTTTGACGGCGAGGATCAAGCCTCCGGGTAAAACGGAGATCACAACCATTAGAGAAACCAAAGCAGGAATAGCAAAAGCAATCGTTCCCAGAACACCCACTTTTGAAAAAAAATAAACAAAGCTGCTTTCACGAAGGCCAATTCCCGCCAGCGAAATCGGCAGCATGACTAAAAACATAACGATGGGTGTAAAAATCATAAAATATTGAAACGGAATATTCGCGTTTACCGCCAGCGATGCTAAATAATAAACTACAATTCTCAAGGTCTGCATCGCAACGGATAAGAAGAAAACCTTTATTAATTTAGACCTATGAAGCTTGTACTCATTAACTGAACCACGTAATTCCTCTAATTTGTGTAGAATGTTATATTTCCTTATTGTGGCCTTATAACGGCTCAAGAAACGAACCACAAACCGGCTGTTGATTATTAAAACTACGGCCGTAAAAACAATTAGGGTCGAAATACTGGTGTAAGCCACTTCCGGCACGGCAATCGTTTTGTAAAAAAGGAGTACACTTATGTTTGCAACCACGATTAAAGCAAATAAGCTGAGTAAGCGATCAACAATAATCGAGGAGGCGGTCTGCTTTTTTGAAGCGACTTCTTTTGACAGCCCGTAAGCTCGAAACAGATCAAGGCTGATTGTCGAGGGCACAAACAAACTCAGGAAGGTGCTGGAAAAATCAACCTGGAGGATTCTTAGGAGAGACAAATTAATATTTTTAGCCTGCAGCAACGTATGCCACTTTAATGCTTTAATAAAATTCTGAACATACAGCACGCCGATTATGGCAATACAAAATTCGATACGAAGATCTCTAAGAATCGCCCTTAGAGGCTCATAATCAACCTTACTAACCACAAAGTAAATCAGCCCGAGACAAATTACGACCCGGAGAATTTTCAGAAAAAACTTCATTTGCTAAGCTTTTGCTGCAACAGGTTTTCGCTTTCTTTGCCGCATAGGTTTTGGTTTACTTCTACCGTTGCCATTTAACCGAGTCAGGTCTGTTTTACTGGTTTTCTTTTTATCAATCTGTTTCCAGATCTCATCCATGATTTCCATAGATTGCAGAGCCTCTTCCTGAGAAATCGGCACCGGCTCATCCAGTAAAATGCTGCGGTAAAAAAGATGAATCAATCTCTCGTTCCCTTCAAACAGGCTGTGTTTCCGGCGTAAAATATTAAACGCGTTTCGTATGGTTGAAAAAAGCAACGTGGCTGCATGCTTTACAATCATCACGTTACGGCTGATCACTTTCGGCAGCATCGGAATGACTTTATCATGGAAAATGAACTTGTTTAGAAAATCTATTTTGAGCGTGCCTTTGGTACCATAGATATTCACAGAATGGTACCGTGGTGTAATCGCCAGCGACATGTGAATTGAGCCGAGCATTTGCTCTCCTTCAACCAGAACGCGCAGCTCGTCGTTTTGCATGTGCGGCACAATATGCATATATTGCGTGGAGACCTTGGTCTCTTTAACCTTACCCATAACATCTGTAAGTAAACTAATCGGGTGCGAAATCATGTTTTGATAAAGCGACCCAGGCAATTTATAGACCCACATATCTTTTGCGTCATATCGTAAATATCGGTTTTTGGAGTTTGAGCTGTACGAAGTGGCGTACCAACTTTCTACATAAGCAATTTTTCCAAGAGCACCTTTGCCAATTATCTCGCGAGCCTTAATCATGACTTCATCAAAAACATGGTTGTGGTCGACCGTGAGTTTGACGTTCTGTTTTTTGGCGGCTGCAAACATCTCTCTGGCTTCTTTCGCATTTATCGCGACAGGTTTTTCAACAAGAACGTGGCATTTCTTCTTTATGGCAGCCAGCGCAAGTTCGAGGTGAGTCTGTGCCGGTGTTACGATATGAACCGCATCGATCTTTTCACTGCTTAACATCTCTTGAATATTCTCGTAGGTCTTTGAAACTTTAAATTTCTTGGCTAATTTTTCTCGAACTTCTTGATTCGGGTCACAAATAGCAACGATGTTTGTATTTTTAAACTTCTGCAAAATTTTCAAATGCGTTTCAGCGAACATACCGCAGCCAACCATTCCGACATTGAGTTTTTCGTTGGTGGGGAGCAAAATTTTACCTTTGTGATGCGGTACTTTCCGGCTCGGTTTTCTTGTATCCACAAACTTGTTCAACATATCGTCGATACTGGATTGGAGACTGCTTTGCGGCTGCCAGCCCAATTCTTTTTTAGCACGGTCGTTTGGATAAAAAAACTGGGTCGAGCATAAACGTAAGTAGGGCAGACGGATGGGTGAAGACATTCCCGCTAATCCGAGACTCTTTTGAATCATGATTGCCAGAATTCGAGCAACTTTATAGGACAGGTGCAAAACTCTAAGTTTTGGATTCGTCAAACTTTTCACGCGGTTCAAGTAACCGTTTTGAGTGCTTACCCCGTCCTCGATTAGGTTATAACTTTTACCTGTTGCTTCTTTGCGGTTCATACTGGCCCAAACCGCATCTGCAACACTGTCGACGTGGGAAAGCGGAATCTCTCGATTACCGTCGCCGATAACCAGATACTTGCTACTACCAAGTGAAAAGCCTAAACGGGCAGGGTAGATCGGGCCACTGCCGCCATAGAGAGCGCCGGGCCGCAAAATCACGGTCGGGATTTTCTTTGCATATTTGGCAATAATCTTCTCTGCTTCGATTTTTGAACGTGAATAATTGGTCAGGCTGTTTTGCTCGTAAGGCATCTCTTCGGTGAAAGTCATCCCGGAATCAGCACCTGAATGATCATAAACAATGATCGAGCTGATAAAAACAAACCGTTTGGTTTCGGGCGCGTGCTTTAGAAGCAGTTCTGTTGACTTGACGTTGATGTCATAATAATCATCCCAGCTCCCTCCCATCGTGGCAGCGGCATGGACAATCGCGTCTACGTTTTTTACTGCTCTCTTGATGCACGCCTCATCGCGGAGATCGCCGGAAATGAATTCTACACCTGCATCTTTTAATTGATCGACAACACTCGAATTCCTGACAATCGCGACCACATCGCAGCCTTCCGATTTAAGCTTGTTGATAATATGTCGTCCTAAAAATCCTGAAGCACCGGTTACGAGTACACGCATTCTATTTTCTCCAAAAGTTATATTCTAATTCTAATCCCTTTAAAATTAGATAAATCGCTTTATAAGATTCCAGTATTTATCCAAAATCCTATTGACAAGAACGGTTCCCACTTTCAAATATTTGTTCGTTATGATAGATTGAGAGTTTGTAAAATTTCCTGATCGAAGAAGTCTTTTATCGGGAAGTTTTTTTCTTTCAAAAAATTCCTTCCGTTTCTCAAATGTTTTAGGCAGTTCGCGAATCATTGTGGTTATCGCCATAAAATATTCTTTCAAGTTTCCCTTGATGATAACAAAAGGGAAAAAGGCAATCTCATAAAAAACAAGGGCAGGAAAACTCAGAAATATAGTTTTCCATGAATAATTTTTTAATATGAAAACCCACCGATTTTTAACTTGATGTAAAACCACTTTCTTAGAGCGGACACTCGCCGGGTGCAGAACTTTGCTCTTCTTGTCAACTAAGCA
>SMVB01345474.1_pt1 | contig 35296 bp, 31 predicted proteins | sample 2456461 | NCBI WGS metagenome assembly SMVB01 (sample SAMN11095934, study PRJNA526329) | marine sediment metagenome | biome: Marine sediment; feature: Surficial sediment; material: Deep marine sediment; isolation source: Hadal surficial sediment | place: Pacific Ocean | collected 2014-05 | depth... | reverse complement strand
CCGTCGAAGCGGATAGCGACACCCGCTTCGACATCGTCGTGACGCTCCAGGCGACGTCCCCGTTTCGACGCGCGGAGCAGATCGACGCCGCCATCGACGAGCTCATCCAAAAGGGCTTCGATGCCGTCATCTCACTCAACGAGGTGCGGGCACTCACTTGGCATCGGCCACGGGGAAAGCTCGAGCCGTTATTCGAGCGGGCGGAGCGTCGCAACGAGCTCGAGCCGCTCTATCACGAAGACGGGGCCATCCGTGCTTTGCGGCGCGACGTACTCGACTCCGAGCTGAGGCTTGGCGAGAACGTCGGGCACATCCTCATGGACAAGATGTCGGCGCTCACCATCCATGACATTTATGACTTCTGGCTCGCCGAGAAGCTCGTCCACCTGCCGCGGGTTCTCTTCCGCGTCGACGGCGGCGGCGAGATGGGGATGGGTCACGTGCTCCGGAGCCTCGCGGTGGCGGAAGCTTTGACGAAGATCGCCCCGCACGCCGATCTCTGCTTTCTCATGCGCGCCGACCCGCCCGAAGGCGTCCAGCACATCGCCCGGCTCGGTTACCCCGTGCGGGTAGCGCCCGGCGACGAGTTGACGTCCATTGTCGACGCCATCCGGGACTACTCGCCCAACATCGTCGTCAACGACCGTCCCTTTCTGGAAGAAGACTACTTGCGCGCGCTCGCCGGTCTGGGCGCGTCGACAGTAAACCTCGTGGACTCGCTCGATGATATCGAGAACCCTTCCGAGCTCGCCTCGATCATCATCGCGACGATGCAGGAGAGCGAGGTCGAGCTCGACGATTACCACGCGGGTCCGGCTTTCGCGATCTTGCGTGATTCGTTTCAAAAGAAAGCCGGCGCGTCGATGACGATCCCGAACGATGGCAAGCGTGTGGTCTTGAGCTTTGGAGGGAGCGACCCGCAAAACTTGACGATGAAGGCGCTCGAGGCCCTCGACGACATCCCTGGGGTCGAAGTCACGGTCGTTCTCGGCCCTGCCTACAGCTATCGCGAGCAACTGGAGACGCTCGTGTCAAAGCTTTCCTACCGTCCAGACGTCTTGAAAAACGTCGAGCATATGGCGGATATCCTGGCGGAAGCCGACCTCGTGCTGTGCTCCGGCGGGATGACCGTATTCGAGATTGCCGCTCTCGGCCGTCCAGGCATGGTCCTTTGTCAGAACCGGCGCGAGCGGGAGCGGATGGACGAGTTCTCTCGTTATGGATCGGTCGAGCATCTCGGCCTCGGCACCGATGTCAGTGTGGAAGAGATCGGCAGGCATGCCAGAGCGCTTCTGAAGGATCGAGACGCGCGCCAACGAATGAGTGAAGCGGGCGCCCGCCTCGTCGATGCACGGGGCGCGACGCGGGTTTACGAAGTGATGAAAAAGGCGGGCAATAAGGGTCCGGCAAACGGAGGTCGTTGGTTGTGAAGCTCCTCATTACGGGAGGCGCGGGTTTCATCGGCTCCCACCTCTCCGAAGCTCTTCTCGAACGCGGCGACGAGGTCTATGTGCTCGACGATCTTTCCACGGGCAGCATCGAGAACATCGACCACATCAAGGGCCACGAGCGCTTTCATTACACCATCGACAACGTCTTGAACAGGCCCTCTACCGCGGAGCACGTTGACCGAGTCGACGTCGTTGTTCATTTGGCTGCCGCCGTCGGTGTGCGCCTCATCGTCGAGAGCCCCGTGCACACCATCGAGACCAATGTCCACGGCACGGAGACCGTGCTGAGGGTCGCGAACAAGAAGAAGAAGAGAGTCATCCTCGCCTCGACCTCGGAAGTTTATGGCAAGAGCACCGACATCCCGTTTCGAGAGGACTCGGATCTCGTCCTGGGCGCGACCCACAAAGGCCGCTGGAGCTACGCGTGCTCGAAAGCTATCGATGAGTTTCTCGGCCTTGCTTACTACAAAGAGAAGAAGCTTCCGGTCGTCGTGGTGCGTCTTTTCAATACGGTCGGGCCGCGGCAGACGGGACGCTACGGAATGGTTATCCCAAACTTCGTACGCCAAGCGCTCGCGGGAGAGCCGATCACGGTCTTCGGCGACGGAACCCAGAGCCGTTGTTTCACGGATGTCTCCGACGTTGTGGGCGGCCTGCTTGGCCTCATCGATCACCCCGATGCCGTGGGCGAGGTTTTCAACATCGGCTCGCAGCAAGAAGTGAGCATGATGGAGCTCGCCGAGAAGGTGAAAGCGATGACGAAAAGCAAGTCAGAGATCGTCCTCGTGCCTTACGAAGAAGCTTATGAGGAGGGCTTCGAAGACATGCCGCGGCGTGTTCCCGATACGGGTAAGATCGAAAAACTCATCGGTTACAAGCCGACGGTTAGCCTCGAGCAGATTCTCGAGCGCGTGATCGCTTATCTTTCTGATTCCTAGCCAGGATCAATATTAAGAAAAGCGTAACGCAAAGGCGCCAAGTCGCAAAGGCGCAAAGAAAAAACAAGAAAAAACAAGAACATGAGAGGAGACGCTTTTTGTCGCCAAATTTGGCTCATTAACTTCGAAATGAGAGAGTTTCGCAAGGCGCGCAAGCGGACCTTTCTTTCTTTCTTTTCCTTTGCGTCTTTGCGTCTTTGCGCCTTTGCGTTACGCCTTTCTTATTGTTGATCTTGATCGTCGATGCGGGACCCTTTTCTCCTCGGTGTTTTGGTGGTGGCCGCGGTGCTGCGGCTTTACGGTATCGACCACGGGCTTCCTTTTGTTTACAACCCGGACGAAGTGAACATCATGGCGCGGTCGCTCGCGGTCGCTCGCGGCCTCGACCCTGGCTACTATCTCTACCCGAGCTTCTTTTTCTATTTCCTCTTCGGCGTCATGGGTGCGCTCTACGTGGCGGGCCGGGCGGTCGGCCGCTACGACAGTCTCGGCGCGTTTCAAGAGCGGTTTTTTACCGACCCGACAGACTTCTACCTCGTGGGGCGCCTCGTGGGCGTGGCCGCGTCGCTCGCTACGGTCGTGCTCACGTACCACCTCGCGGCCAAACATTTTGGCCGCACCGCCGGCCGCGCGAGCGCTCTCTTTGTCGCGGTCGCCTACTTCAATGTTCGGGACGCGCACTACCTGAAGCACGATGTGCCGAGTGGCTTTCTTCTGATTCTCGCGCTTTGGGCCATCGATCGCGCGATCGACCGAAAAACGCTCCAGGCTTACGGCGTCGCTGGCGTCGCACTCGGCGTCGCCTTCGCGACGCACTACTACATGATTTTTCTCGCGCCGGCATTTGTGGCGTCTCACTGGGCGAGTCGGCGGCTCGAGCAGTTCTCGCACGTTATCGCCGCGGGCGTGGTATCGGCGGTGACGTTCTTTGTACTATCGCCTTTCGTCGTTCTCCGTCTTCCCGTGGCGCTCGAGCACATGCGGGCGAACCGGCAGATCGTCGTGGATCGCAGCCTCGACATGGGGGCGACGATCTTCCCGAGCCTCGGACTCTATGTCGACTTCCTTCTTACGCAAGGGTTCGGCTATCTGCTCGTTGGCCTCACCGTCGCGGGCGTTCTCCTCGCCTGGCGGCGCGGCCTTGCCGAGCTAGCGCTCTGGGGCGTTTTTCCAGCTTTTTTTTTCGCGTTCATTACTTACACGTTTTTCGCGGGGCGTTATCTCAACCCCATCTTGCCTTGCTTGGCCACTTTCGCCGGCCTCACGATCGCGAGCCTCGAGACCCGTTTTGGAAAAGCTGTCGCGGGGCTCGTCGCGGGGCTCGCGTGCCTACTGCCGCTTTATCAATCGATCCAGGTCGACCGCTTGCTTGCCGAGGACGACACACGTACGTTGGCACGTCGTTGGATCGTCGAGAACGTTCCCTCAGGCGAGACGCTAGCGCTGCAGTCCTACTCGGTGCCGGTCCCGCAATCCGCCGCGAGCTTTAGGAAGAGCCTCGAAGCCAATGACGGGCTCAGCGAGCTTACGCGCCGAGGAAAATATGCCTCGCTCCTCGAAGTCGCCGAGCGAGAGACCACCTCCTACGGGCTCTATTTTTTCGGAAACGGCGACGAGCTCAACCGGATCCATGTCAGCTATGACGCGCTCCAGGGGGGCCTCTCACCCCTCAAAGAGCTCGGTGTTTCCACGGTCGTCTTGCGGCTTCCTCCCGCGCCGCCGCCTCCCGAAGTCACGGCCCTTTTCGAGCGCGTGGCGCGGGAAGCCACGTTGCTCCACACCGTCTCCCCGTTCGAAGACGCGAACGGGCCTCCTTACCTGGACAATGAAGACTGGCCACCACGAGCGTCGCTTTCACGCAAAGGGCCGAAGATCGAGATCTGGGCTCTCGAACCGTAGGCGTCTGATTTGGGAATAGAGAAATGACGGGCTCGTGGATCGAGCTAGACCGCGAGTGCTTGCTCCGCAATCTCGAAACCTTCCGATTACGCCTCGACAGCCACGCGCTCATGGCGGTCGTGAAGGCCAACGCTTACGGACACGGCGCTGCCCTGATCGCGCCGGCGATTCGAGACCACGTCGACTGGCTCGCCGTCGACGCGCTCGCGGAGGCGGAAGAGCTTCGCGGGCTCGAAAAACCCATTTTGATTTTCGGCCATACGGAGACGTCAGAAGCGGAACGCGTGGTCGAGCTTGGCTTCCGGCAAGCACTCTTCCGCCGCGATGTCGCGGAGGCTTTGTCGAAGGCGGCCGTAGCGCTCGGCCGTCCGGCTCGCGTTCATTTGAAGATCGAGACCGGTCTGCATCGCCTTGGCGTCAGCCTGGATGAGCTCGAAGAGTGGGCGACGTTCTTGTCGGGTCTCGAAGGGCTCGAAGTGGAAGGCGCGTACACGCACTTCGCCGACGTGGAAGACCCGAGCTCGACCTTTTCTCGAGCTCAGCTTGCTCGCTTCGAGACCGCGATAACGCTAATGCGACAGCAAGGGCTCGAGCCGTCCGTGATCCATGCGTCTCCGACCGCAGGGGTCCTGCTCCACGATCAAGGTGGCCTGACACTCGGACGTGTCGGGGTCGGCCTCTACGGCATCTGGCCGTCGAAGGAGACGAGGGCCGCTGCCCAAGGGCTCGACCTCCGCCCCGTGCTCTCGTGGAAGTGTCGGCTCGCGCAGGTGAAGACCGTGCCGGCGGGCGCCACGGTTGGCTACGACCTTACCTTCCGCGCGACGTCGGATCGCCGGATCGGTGTCCTGCCGCTAGGCTATTACGACGGCTATGATCGCGGGCTCTCGAATCACGGCGCTGTGCTCGTGCGCGGCCGGCGCGCTCCGATTGCTGGCCGCGTCGCGATGAATATGTGCATGGTGGATGTCACGGGCATCGACGCTGTCGCAGGAGATGAGGTCGTGCTCATCGGCGAGCAGAACGGCGCCTCCATCACCGCGGACGAAGTTGCGACTTGGGCTGACACCATCGCTTACGAGATCCTCGCCCGTATCCATCCATCGCTTCCACGTCGATTCTATTCGCGTGCTTAGTGTTCGCTAGGTAGACCACGGGTTGGAGAATGCTGGGCTTCCAGCCCGTGGCTTCCTGTATGAAGCCCCCCTTGTTTGACCGGTTCTTGTTCCATCGCTTGTCAGCCACAGGCAGGGTGAGCCAATTCACTGGTTGGCCCGTTTTCGAGTCCGCGGGCCATGTGTAGAATGTGAGAAAGTCCTCGACAGGGGCAGTGCTTCCCGGATCGCGAATAGGCTGAAAGTCGGCTCGCTCCGAGGAGACCGAGCGCAGGCGAGTGAATTCTTCATGAGCCTGCTAGAATGCCACCAAGGATGTTCGAACGACAAAAGACCGGCTCCGCCCTTTGTTCCTCGTGCGGCAGGCTCGTGGGCATCAACGACGAGACGTGTTTCAACTGCGGGCGCAGCAATCCCAGCATGTGGGGATTCGGGGGGGCCATCCGTGCGCTCGGCCGCGACATGGGCTTCGTCAAGCTCGTCATCATCGGCTCCGTCTTCCTCTACATAGCGACGCTCGCGGTGGACCCCTCAGGCATCCAGATGGGCGGGCTCATGAGCATGCTGAGCCCGAGCACCAACGCGCTCTTTATCTTCGGGGCGAGCGGCCACATCCCCGTGTTCGAGCTCGGCCGCTGGTGGACGGTCCTGAGTGCGGGCTGGCTCCATGGCGGGCTCATGCATATCGGCTTCAACATGTATATCGTCCAGAGATTCGCGCCCGCCGTCGCGGAGTATTACGGCGCGGGCCGGATGATCATCATCTATACCGTGGCTTGTATCACCGGGTTCACGTTCAGCAGCGTGGCGATGCTGATCTACCCATATTTGCCGTTTGGATGGCTTCTATCACTTCTATCCTTCGTCGGCCTCGCGGGAGCGCGGCTCACCATTGGGGCGTCCGCCTCGGTTTTTGGGCTCCTTGGCGCGCTCTGGTATTACAGTCGGCGCACGGGAAGCTCCGCCCTCGAGCAACAGATGAAGTACTACGCCATCATGTTCGCGGTCTTCGGGATCGTGATGCGCGGCGTGGACAATCAGGCCCATCTCGGCGGGCTCGTTGGCGGCTATTTTGTGGCGAAGTTTCTCGACCCGCTAACGCCGGAGCGAGGCGACCACTTGCTCATCGCTGTCGTTTGCATCGCGCTCACCGCCATCGCGGTGATTGTCTCGTTCGTAACGGGGCTGAATTTCTTCCCCAACCCATAGCTACTCCCACCGCTTGGCGCCGCGATGGGCGCCGTTACCCGACGTCCCCAGGTCCATGAGGACGGCGACGACCACGATGACGAGATAGCCGCCCGTCACCGTGCCGTTCGCATTCACCGCCCAGGCATAAGCAATCGTCGTGAGCGGCATGAAGAAAAAGCCCATCACCGGCCAAAGGTTTGTCTCGTAAGCGCGGCCGATATAGGTGCTCGTCAGGAACATGACGAAGAGCACCAAACGGGGGAAGGCGAGTGCGACGCAACCGACGAGACAGCCCATGAAACGAGAGGATAAAGGACGCGGACCCTTGGTTCAACAGGTCTTGTGGTAATCTTCTCGTGAGATGAAGAGCACGAATCGGCTCATGCGCTCGAGCAACGACCGCATGATCCTCGGTGTCTGCGGCGGCCTTTCCAAGTGGCTCGGTTGGGATCCCACGATTGTCCGGGTTGCCTATGTGCTGGTCTCGATCTGCTCGGCCGCTTTTCCCGGCATCCTCGTCTATGTGATCCTCGCTCTCGTCATGCCCCCGGATTAGGAACCGAGCGCCGCGGTGCTCCAGCACGAGCCTCGTGCTAGGATCCTCTTCTTCGACCATGTCTTCTGCACCGACGATGACGGCTGCAAGCCGCCGGGGAGGGAAAATCGCGATCGCGCGACGCTTGGAAGCCGATAGAGGCCCGCTCGAAGCCATGTATCGAGAGGTCTTTGGCGCGAAAGCCACCGAGAACAGCCGCGAGCGCTGGCGCTGGCAGTACGAAGACAACCCGAACTGCTCGCCCGAAGGCCCCGAAATCTGGGTGGCCAAAGAAGGCGATCGGGTGCTCGGCCAATATGCGACGATGCCGGTTAGGCTCAAAGTTCTGGACAAGATCCTGCGAGCCTCCTGGGGCATGGACGTCATGGTTGGCCCCAACCTCCAGCGAAAGGGCATTGGCTCGCGGCTCTTTCTCTACTGGGACCAGCAAGTAGAGGCTTCGCTAGGGCTTGGCTTGTCGGTCTCCTCTTATACGCTCTTCAGGAAGCTGAACTGGGAGGATGTCGGCCCGGTTCCCTGCTTCTCGAAAGTGCTCGACGTTCGTGGCCTTCTGAAACGCCGTCTCGGCGCGGCCGGTGCGGCTGTGCTCGCGCCCTTCGTGTCTTTGTTCTTCTGGCTCGTCTTTCCTGAGCGCAAGACCCGTGCTCGCCACACGGTCGAGACGCGTCCAGCCGTGGAACCCTTCGACGATGCCTATGACGCACTGTGGGAGCGCGTCGCGCCCTACTTCGACTTCATTGCCGAACGCAAGGCGCGCTACCTCGAGTGGAAGTACCGCCTTGTACCGCACGTCAACTATGACGTCTTCGAGGCGCACCGAGGCGGCGAGCTCTCGGGCTACATCGTCCTGCGGTTGACGAAGAGAAACGGCGTCCCACTCGCTCTGCTCGTCGACCTCCTTGCTTATCCCGAGGACAAAGCTACGATAGGGGCTCTGCTCGACCAGGCTTTTGCTTGGGCGCGTGAGCGGGGCGCGGCTCGCATGCAAACCTTCACTTTCGATCGCCGAATCGCCTCGCGGCTCGCCAATAAAGGCTTCATGCGGCTCGAAAGCCCCATGCAGTTTTGCGTGCGTATCCGAAGTGACCACGTCGACGAGAGGTTTTTCCGCGACACGTCCCGGTGGCACGTCACGTTCGGAGATTCCGATCAGGATCGGGAAGCTTGATGGAGACGCGCATCCTTCTCGGAGTCGATACCGAAGCTGACAATCAGTGGGAGCCGAACGCGCGTAAGGCGCTCCCAGTGAAGAACGTCTATGAGCTTCCGCGTCTTCAAGAGCTCTGCGATCGCTACGGTGTGCCGCCGACCTATCTCGTGACGCACGAGATGGCGGTCGATGGCGGCGCCAAGAAAGTGTTGCGCGAGCTCGCACAAACGGGACGGGCCGAGATCGCGACCCATCATCATCCGTGGTCGACGCCGCCGCTCGCCGACGGGCATCTGTACCCGTTGAACTTGTCGCCCGAGCACTTTCGCGAACAGCTGAAAGTCCTGACGGACGCGGTCGCGGAGGTCGCGCACGAAGCGCCCGTGTCCTACCGCGCTGGAAGAAACGGCTTCACCGGCTGGCACGTTTCGATCCTTGAAGAGCAAGGCTATCTCGTGGACTCGAGCGTCGACCCGTTCTTCAACGAGAAGCGCAAAGGCGGTCCGTCCTTCGCGGGGGCGCCGCTCGTGCCCTATTTCTTGAGCCGCGAAGATCCGCGCCGCCCGGGCGAGAGCACACTTCTCGAAATCCCCATCACGAGCGCGCTCGATCGTAAATGGCCGAGAATCCTGCAAACCGCCTATGCCGATGTCACGCGCGCCTATCCGTTTCGGCGGGCCTTGAGGCTTCTTCGAATCACAAGACCCATCTGGCTTCGACCTTCCTACTCCAAGACGGAAGACATGCTCGCGCTCGCACGACGGGTCTTGGATGGTGAAGCGCCCACGGCGAACATCATTTTTCACTCGAGCGAGCTTCTTCCGGGCGGAAGCCCGTACAACCAGACCCGGGATGACGTGGACCGGTTCTATCGGGAGCTCGAGACACTTTTAGCCTTTCTGACGCAAGAAGGCGCGCGGGGCGCGACCTTCCGCGAGTTCCGAGAGGTGTGGGTGAACGCGTGAAGATCTGCATGGTCACCCCGCATCTTCCGCCCGATCAGGCGGCCAACGCGCTCTTGCCACAGCTTTTGCATGACAGGCTCGTCGCGGACGGCCACGAGGTACGGCTCATGGCCTTCGAGCCACGCTTCCGCCTTCCAAAAAACGCCGACGTTCACTACATCCCGCGCCCGCGCAACGGTCTCTGCCGCAAGCTTCGCTTGAGTCAGCTCGAGACGTGGTTTGCGGTCCGCAGGAAAGCGCGCGACGCGTTTCAGGGCGTGGACGTCGTGCACATCCACAGCAATACGTTCATGAACCAGGCAGCCGCGGCCATCGCCCGCGGGCGGGGTTTGCCTTACGTCCTCACGCATTACGGAACGGAGATCTGGCACTACGAGCCGCGCTTCATCGATCCGTTCTTGTGGATGAATGAGAACGCGGAGCATGTGACCTTTTACAGTCGCCTGTTGCTCGAACGCTCCATCGAGCTCGGCATCGTCCCCAAACATCCCGCGATCATTTACCCGCCTGTGGATGATCGTTTTCGCGCCCCGAGCGAGGGCGAACGCCGCGAAGCACGCGAAGCGCTCGGCATCGAAGGCCCCCTTCTTCTCAACGTCAAGAGGCTTCATCCTCTGGCGGGGCAGCGTTTTCTCGTCGAGGCGATGCCGTTCGTGCTCCAAAAATTCCCAGACGCCAAGCTCTTCATTGCGGGAGAAGGCGAATCGCGCGGCGAGCTCGAGAGTTTGATCGGGGAGCTTTCGCTCGAGCGCGTCGTCACGCTCCTCGGCCTCGTCGACAACCGCGAGCTTCCGCGCTACTACTACGCCGCGGATCTCTTTGTGCTGCCTTCGAGACTCGAAGCCTTTCCCACGGTGGCGGCGGAAGCGCTGGCGTGCGGCCTTCGCATCGTCTCGGCCGATCACCCAGGAGGTGTCGAGCTCAGCGCGCTCTTTCCCGACGATGTCCGCATCGTTCCACGGGAGCAAATCGAGCCTCTCGCCAAAGTCATCCGCACCGAGCTCGATCGGGCCGCGCGTTCGTCGGAAGCGACTAGGGCGCGTATCGAGAAAGAGCTGCGTCCGGCGACCGCGGTCCGGGCCTATCTCGACCTCTACGAGGCTTGCCTTGCGTGAGGTCAGAAACGACGCCATCCGCGAGCACGCAGAGATCCGATTCCGCTCGAGCTATCACTACGCGCTCTTCGAGTATTACCGCAGCGCCAAGATCCTGAAGCGGCTCGAACGGGACGGTATCGACGTAAAAGGCCGCGTCCTCGACGCGGGCTGCGGCTCGGGCGGCATCGCCGTGTCCTTCGCCGAGGAGTGTGATCAAGCTATCGGGCTCGATATCAAGAACAAGTTCGGTGATGCGGGCGTGCGGTTTGCGCGCGAGCGTAAGATCGATAATGCGCATTTCGTGCAAGGCGACGGCGCTGCGCTTCCATTCACCGCGGAGAGCTTCGATATCGTGCTGTCTCACTCGGTCATCGAGCACGTGCGTTTGCCGGAATCCTATCTCGCGGAATGCCATCGCGTGCTGCGGCCCGATGGCGTTTTGTTTCTTCAGACCCCGCCTTATCTCAGTTTTGCCGGCGCGCACCTCTCGAGGCTGCGCATCCCGATCCCGATCCATCTTCTGTTGCCACGAAGCTGGGCCTTCAGGCTGAACTTCTACATCGCCCGAAAAAGGCCGGGATGGCTGAAAGAGCCGAGAGAGTCGAACACGTTCAAGCTGATGGCGGAGCGCGGCGAGACCAAAGAGGACGATCTGATCCAGAAAGTGACGGTGTCGGGTGTCCACCGATGGCTCGAGAAAGTCGGCTTCGACGTGGTGATGGAAGAGCGCCATGTGAGCGGTTTTTTCGCCCGGAACCTTCCGGATTTTCTTCGGAGCGCGCTCGAGCGGAACGGGTTCACCCAGAACATCATTATTAGTAACCTGGAGCTCCTTCTCCGAAAATCCTCATGAAGATCTTTCGGGACAAAACGGAGCTAGTTTTAGGAGTACTGCTTCTCGGCTCGCTCGTTCTCGTGAGCCCTCGGATCTCCGAATCGGACGCGGTGGAATATTTCTCTTATCTACCGTCGGTGCTCTTCGACTTCGACCTCGACTTTACCGACGAGTACACCTATTTCTACGAAGAGGATCCGGACGGCCGGCAAGGCTTCAAAGAGACCTTCCTCGATCGCGAGACGGCGACCGGCTTGAAGCTGAACTTTGCCCCCATCGGCACGGCCGTGCTGTGGTCGCCTTTTTACGTCGCCGCCCATGCAGGGCTCGTTTTTGTTGGAAGCCACGGCGTGGATGTGGCCGCGGACGGTATGTCGCAGACTTATCGGCTTTTGGTCACGCTCGCCTCCGCGCTCTATGGCGCCATCGGTCTTTTTCTCAGCTATCGGCTCGCCCGCCGCTTCGCCGAGCCCTTCGTGTGCTTCCTCGCTATCCTCGTCCTCTGGTGGGGCACCCCCGTCGCTTATTACATGTACATAGCACCCGGGATGAGCCACGCGGCTTCTTTGTTTGCGGTCGCTGTCTTCTTCAGTATCGGGCCGTGGGTGCAGGCCCGGCCAAGCGCTTCCCGCTGGGCGGTTTGGGGCGCGTCGGCGGGCCTCATGGCGCTCGTGCGCGAGCAGGACTTTTTATTCGCAGTGGCTGCGCTCGTCCCGGCGGTCGCGACGGAGGATCGCGTCAAGCGGTTGGCGGCGTTCGGGCTCGCCGCTTTTCTCGTTTTCCTCCCTCAACTCGTCGTGTATCAGATTCTGAACGGAGAGCCGCTGCCATCGTCGCACGTGCAAAACAAGATGGCGTGGTACTCACCGCATTTTTTTCAAGTCCTCTTCTCTCCTGAACATGGCCTCTATTTTTGGAGCCCGGTCCTCCTGCTATTCACGGCGGGCGGGTTGTTGTTTCTGCGCCGCGAGCGCGAGGCGGGGGTCGCACTCTTTCTTGGTCTCTTGTCGCAAGTCTGGATCTCCGGCGCCGTGGACTCATGGACACAAGCGGGGGCTTTTGGCGCCCGTCGATTTGTTGGGGCGACGGTGATCTTCGCCGTGTGGGGGGCGGCGTTCTTCGCTTTTCTTGTGCCGCACGTCAGGCGTGCCGGCGTTGCCGCGCTCGCAAGCGTCGTCGTGGCGTGGAACGTGGCGCTGATGGTGCAATTCGGCCTCGGACTGATGGATCGCCAACGTCTCGTATGGAGCGACATCGTTCACAATCAAATCTACGAGGTGCCGCCCCGGTTGGTCTCGGTCGTGAGCCGCTATTTCGTGGCGCGTGACGAGCTTGCGGGAAGCGGCCGCGGGGACGCCCCGCAATGATCTCGGAATATTTGAAGAGCGTGCTTCAATGTCCCGCCTGTCGGGCCCAGGCGAACGGCGGCACGCCCAAGCTCGAACCGGATGACGAAGGCATGCGCTGCCCGAGCTGCGGTCGCCTCTTTCCGGCACTCGCGGAGCGAGGCTATCTCGACTTGCGGCCGCCGGCCGGTACGTTCGAGAGCCTCACGGAATACGCGGAAGATGCGTTCCTTTACCGTACCGACGCTATCCGCCCGCTCTTTCTATCCGCGCGGATCAAGATGGACATGATGTTGAAGATGCTCGGGCCATCGAGCAACGATCGCATCCTCGACATCGGCTGTGGGAACGGCCGCTTTCTCTACTTCACCCGGCCGAGCTGCGGCCAACTCGTCGGGATCGATGCCGGCGCGCACTTCGCGCCCGAGCCCATGGCTACGGTGGATCTGGCGCGCGGCGATATTCGCCTGCTTCCTTTCGAGGATGCGAGCTTCGACAAAGCCTACTCGCTCGATGTTCTCGAGCACCTCGATGAAGAGGGTGTCGATGCGATGCTTGCCGAAGCACGGCGCGTCCTGAGATCCGGTGGGAAGCTCTTTTTATACTCGCACGTGATGATGAGCTCGCGGCTCGCGGCCTTTCAGCGCGGTGTCAACAAGACCGTGCGTTGGCTCGACAAAAGAGGTCTCGTCGATAACGCGCCGGAGCGCGAGCGGAAATCCGACCATCAGAACGTGCTTCGAAGCTACGAGCAGCTCGACGACGTACTCGTGCGCGCCGGGTTCCGCATCGCCGGCATCCGTTATTACAATGTTGTCTTCAAGGCCATCTTCGAAGACCTCATGCTGCCTCTCGTCGAGCACAACTTCTTTGGCGGCGCGAAGAAGAGAGAAGACCGGGAGAAAGCGCCGCATCACAATGGTGACATTCGCGATGGTGATATTCACGATGGGCATGATCACGTTTCGACGAAGCCCGAGGTCGGCCGTTGGGTGCACGCGCCGCTCTTGGTCGCGTCGCAATTGATGAAGCTCGATGTGATGCTCTTTGGACGTGTGCGCACCGGGCCGTTTTTCTTGCTTCTCGAGGCGGTTTGAAGCTTGAAGCTTCTCTATGTTGCTTCCGACCAGGAAGTGCCGGGTCGAACCGGCGGTTCGGTGCACGTCGAAGAAGTGGCCCGCGGTCTCGCGACGCTCGGGCACGAAGTTCATGTTATCGCGCTCGGCGACGCTTCCCCCGACGGTTCCCCCGACGGTTCCCCCGACGGTTCCGAAGACGCTTTCACGCTTCATCCAAGCGAGATGTTCTTCGAGCATCGGGCTTTCCGATGGACCGCGCGGGGCCAAGTCGCCGAGCTTCTCGATGGACTCGGCATCGACGCGGTTCTCGAGCGCTACTACAACTTTGGCGGTGAAGGGATTCGAGCCGCGCACGAGCGGAACATCCCGTCGCTTCTAGAGGTCAACTCACCGCTGAAGGAGCCTCGCGGCTCATTGAAGAGCTTTCTCGACAGCGTGCTTCTCGTCCAGCCCATGCGTCGCCTCCGAGACGAGCTGGCGGCGAAGGCCACCAGACTCGTCACGCCGCTCCCGTCCATCATTCCTGATAACGTCACCGCCGAGAAAGTGCATCAGGTGAATTGGGGCGCGAACGTCGAGCGGTTCCACCCCGAGGTCGAGCCTGCCGCTCTAGATATTCCAGAGGATCGACCGGTGGTAGTGTTCTCAGGAAGCTTTCGACCATGGCACGGGGCTGACGTGCTCGTGCGCGCCGCGGAGAAGGTGCCGGAAGCGTTCTTTCTGTTTGTTGGCGCCGGTCCTTCGTGGGAGCCAGCGCGGCGTCTCGCGGGCGAGCTCGGTCTTCGCGACCGCGTTCTCTTCACCGGCGCCGTTAGCTACGACGCGATGCCGGGCTATTTGGGAAGGGGTGACGTTGGCGTCGCGCCCTATCAACCCGAGAAGCTCAGGCAGATGCAGCTCGGCTTCTACTGGTCACCGCTCAAGATCTTCGAGTACATGGCGATGGGGATGCCCGTGGTCACCCTCGATGTGCCGCCGCTACGCGCCATCATCCGTCCGGAACAAGAAGGCCTTTTGTACGAAGAGGGCGATGTCGCCGCGATGTCGCAAGCGATCGGCTCGCTTCTCGAGGACCGCGACCGAGCCCGAGCCATGGGCCGCGCCGCACGCGAGCGTGTCGTAGCGCACTACAGTTGGCAACTGCATTGTGAGGCTCTCGATCGTATCCTGAAAGAGATGACGGGGAAGCGATGAACGTCCTGCTCACGACGGACGTGTTTCCACCGGGTGGCGGCGGGAGTGGCCGGTCGACGGCGACGCTCGCGCGGGCCCTCGCTGGACGGGGGCATCATGTGCGGGTCGTGGTGGCCCGGCATGAGACCAAAGAGCAAACGGAGTGGGACGGTGTTGCGGTGTCCGAAGTCGCGATCCCCGCCGCGCGCATGGGAAGCCGCGCGCGAGAGACGGCCTATGCTCGTGGACTCGAGCGCGAGCTTGGTGAAGAAGCGTGGGACCTCGTCCACGCGCAGCATTGGCTGTCCGCCCTCGCGACACACGTCGCGGCGCCTCGGCTTCCCATGGTCGTGACGGTGCGCGACTACTGGCCGAGCTGTATCTGGTCGACGATGCTCTCGGGGACAAAAGAGTGCCCGGGTTGCAGCTACACACGCCGTGTCGTTTGCGCGGGCCGCCGGCGACCGTGGATGTGGCCGCTCGCGCCGCTCGTGCCGCCCTTCATCGGCGCCGAGCTTCAAAGGCGCGCGACACTTCTTGCGGAAGCGAGAGCGGTCGTGGCCGTGAGCCGCCATGTCGCGCGGTCTCTGCCCGACATTGCGCGTCCCGAGGTTATCCCTAATTTCTCGAGCGAGCTCGGCACGTCGTTCGAGAAACCAAGCGACCTGCCCGGTCGCTATCTCTTGTTCATCGGGAAGCTCGAGCCGAACAAAGCGCCGGATCGCTTGCTCCCGGTCCTCGAAGCGGCTAAAACCGACATACCGCTGGTAGTCGCGGGCTCCGGGAGCATGTCGGCCGGGCTTCGGCGCGAAGCGGAGCGACTCGGCCGGAAGGTAACCTGGCTCGGCTGGGTCGACGAAGAGCGAACCCGCGCCTTGATGCAGCACGCGGACGCCGTGATCTTTCCGTCGCGCTGGCAAGAGCCACTCTCGCGCGTTCTCCTCGACGGCCTCGCCGTCGGCGCGGTGCTCGTGGTCGAGCCCACCGGTGGCAGCGCCGAGCTAGTGGTACACGAAGAGAGCGGTGTTTTGGGGACGGGCTTCGAAGCGCTCGGCCAAGAGCTCGCCCGTGTGCTCGACGATGAGGCCTTCGCCGCGCGACTTCGCCAAGGTGCTTTGGCCCGCGCGGACGCCGTCTTCTCCGAGAAGGCCGTGCTGCCGCGAATCGAAGCTCTCTACCGGAGCGTGAGCGAGCCATGAAGGTTGCTCTCATCACTCGCGCCATCCACCCCTTGCACGGTCGTGGTGGACTCGAGCGCCACACCGGCGCGCTCAAGCGCTACCTCGAGCGCGCCGGCTGCGATGTACGGGTCTTCACACAGCCGCCCCATCAAGAGCTCTCCGAGCCGCGCGACGAGACCTATACGTTCACGTCGTCTCGAATGCTCCCATGGCCGCGCCGTCCCGGCTTCGTCGTGCTCGAACGCAACACGAACTACTTGATCTGGAGCGTGCGCGCCGCGCGCGAGCTCATCGGATCCTTCGAGCCCGACATCGTCCAAGCGGATGGGGGCGCGGGGTTCGGCTATGCAAGGCTCGGCGCCGGAAAACACGCTCCGCTCGTGCTCCATCCGCATGGGATGGAAGAGTTCAAAACAACGGCTCTCAAGCGAGCGGCCTACTTCCCGCTCCGAAACGCGATCCGTTATGCCGCCGCCCGGGCGGCGCGCGTGATCGCGCCGGACCACTCGATGCAGGAGGAGGTGCAGAAGCTACTCGGTGTCGAGCCGGAGAAGATTGCCGTGATTCCCAACGCCATCGACATCGAAGAGATCGATCGAAGATCCGACGGCGAAGTCTCCGTGCTCGATCTCGAGGCGAGGGACACCGTGCTGCTATCCGTCGGCCGCCTCGAAGCGAATAAAGGCTTTGTGGATCTGGCGAAAGCTCTCGGTGCGATCCGGAAGGAGATGCCAGAGCACTGGAAGTGGGTCCTCGTAGGCGAAGGTTCAGAGCGCGCGACGATCGAGCGCGTGGTAAACAAGTGCGGCATCGCTCCCAAGACATTCCTCGTTGGCTCAGTATCCGACGAGCAACTCCACGCGCTGTACAAACGGGCGAACCTATTCGTCCACCCGACGCGATACGAAGGAAGCTCCATCGTCACGCTCGAAGCGATGGCGCACAGCAAACCGGTCATCGCGACGCGCGTCGGCGGCATCCCCGACAAGGTGCTCGACGGCGTTTCGGGGATCCTGGTGGAACCCGGCGACGTGGACGCCCTCGCGCGCACGCTCGTCGCGGCCATCACGGAGAGCGAGATGCTGGCGGAATGGGGCCATGAGGGCCGCCGGATTGTGGAACAAGAATTCTCGTGGTCGAAGCGCGTCCACGAGCTGCTCGAGCTCTACGCGGAGCTGCGGAGAGAGGATGGGGGAATGACGGTGGCCGACTGAGAGCCGCAGCGTTCTACCGGTTCTCGTCCAGGAAGCGAACGACGTCCGCGGCACGAGCATTTCCAAATAGGCGAACACCTCGTCGATGGGAACGGGGTCGAGCTCGCCAGAGACGGCATTCCGGATCCGCTGAACCGTCCTCCGCCGGTCGGCGAAGTTCGAGATCTCGTATTGCACGTTCCTGGCGAGAGAGCGTCGCTCGCCGAACGAGCTTGTCTTCGAGATAGGTCGTTGGGGATCAGTAAAAACACCGACAAAATCGGCTGTATCGTGCCCGCCGAGCCTGGCCGATCGGGAAAGCCCTGCGGTTGCAAAGGCGGCGTAGACGGGCGCGTTATTGGATGCCATCGAAGAGCACTTTCTCGATCTGAGCGCCGATCGTCTCGGAGCTCTCTTTTCCTCTCCGACATGGGGCGCTTGCCGGAATCTATTGATCAGATGTGCATGGCGGTGCAGCTCGACCCACTGAACCTGATTGCGCTCGAGAATCTGGGGTGGCGCTATGTCCTCGCGAGACGCTATCGAGACGCTACGACGACTTTCGAGATGATGACGGATTTGGATCCAGGCTGGCTGAGCGATGGCCCTCCGTGGGTGGCGTTTCTTGAAGGGCCCACCCTAGAGGCTATAGACGCGCTCGAGGGGCTCGTGGAAGAGAACCCCGAGGCTGACTCCATTTGGTCGAGCCTTGGTTTCATTGCGGCCGCGCCGGCGAGCCCATGAGGGCCCGCGAGGTATTGGCGAAGCTGGAGGAGCTCGAGCGTGAACACTACGTATCACCGATCCGATTTGCGGCCGTCCACTCCGGAAGTGGGAACGCGGACGAAGCGACGACATTTCTGGAGACGGCTTACGAGAGGCATGAGGACGACCTGCTCGAGCAAAATACCAACGCGGTCTGGGATCCCATCCGTCACGATTCGCGCTTTCAGAATCTGGTGCGTCGCCTGGGTCTGCACAGAGCTCTGCGAACGTCTATCGAACGTTCGCTCACCGTACTCCACAATGATCGTTTGAACAGCACGGCTACTTCTCGGGTGAGCGACCGGCTGGCCATATGAATTGCTGCCATTGTTGAGCATGACGAGATCCCACCGAGTTCGTCCGACCTACGACCATAGGCTTCGTGATGCCATCGCCGCGACCGGTAGCGGAATTGTTCCGGGACGTTGCTATCCCGGCTTCGACGCGAGGCACGTGGGCACGATGGCGAGCTACGTCCAGTGCTCGCACGATCCGCGATCGATGCGGTATTCTAGTTTCAGCAATGACGAAGCGGACTTCGAGACCACGAGGCGAGACTTTCTCCATGAAGACCGTCGGCGTGCGCCAGCAAACCAGAGCATCGCTCGAGGACGCGCGACAGCTTCTGAAGACAGCGGCGGCACTCCGGCCCGTCGACGCGCTCGTGCCCCGGGGCGTCTACCACTTTTCCAGCTTCGAGGAGGCGGACCGTTGGATGAGAAGGACGATAGCGAGTACTCTCGTACGCCACAGATCGAAGATCTCGTCCGGATCTGCCGCTCCCTGAACGAGCACGGCGCCCAGTACGTTCTCATCGGCGGCTTTGCGGTGATTGCCCACGGTGCGGGCCGTACGACGAAGGACATCGACCTGCTCATCGAACCGAGCGCTCTGAACGTGTCCAGGATCAAATCGGCCCTCGCTATTCTTGCCGACAACGCTGCAGCGGAGATCGAGGACACGGACGTTGAACAATATTCGGTCGTGCGCATCGCGGATGAAGTCGTCGTCGACCTCCTCGCGAAGGCTTGCGATGTGGTTTACGAGGACGCCGCCCGGGATCAGGAATATGTCGAGATTGATGGCGTGAAGATCCCGATAGCCAGCAAGCGAACGCTCATCCGAACCAAAGACACGTTTCGCCCCTCGGACGCCGCAGACAAACAGTTCCTCGAGGAGCTCATCGCTGCGGAGGAGGGAGAGTAGGCGGGTCCTCCCCCCTTTACATGGAATCAGGAGAAACGCACAGGGTGATTCTTCCGGAAGGTTTCGAGGTCCGGGAAGTCGATTGGTTTCCGGAGGGAACCAACTTGCTGTTCAGCGCTGTCGCGGATGGCGTGCTGAGCCTCTGGAAAATCCCGATCCTTGGCGGTGAGTCGCGGAAGCTTCGCGAAAAAGTCTGGAGAGCCGCAGTCTCCCCGGATGGCTCTTTGATTGCGTTCCTCGACGCGACTTTCTCGCCACCCGCTGCAAGTCATGGGTCCAATGGTGAGAGCCCCCGGAAGATCGTCGAAGCTGGGGCACAGGACTCATTCGTGGAGCTGGCGTGGTCGCCCGACGGTGAACGTCTCGCATACGGCAAGTGGCACAGCGGGCCAAAGGGCTCGCCATTCACCATCGAAAGCATCCATTTGGAGAGCGGCCGGGCGAACGTAGCGCTTTCGAACCCACGATTGTTTCAAGAGTGGAGAGGATTCCTCCCTTTCTCGTGGACTCCTGACGGACGTTTGATTTACGCGCTTCAAGAGTTACCCCCAAATGAGGAAAGCTCCAACTTGTGGGCGTTGCCCATCGATCTCGACTCGGGCGAAACGTAGGGAGCTCCCGCTCGGGTGACTCAACTGGCCGGCTACAACTTCCAGGACCTTTTCGTTACGGCGGACGGTCCACAAGTTGAGTTACCTTCTGGAGCGCCATCAGTCCGACATCTACGTCGGCGAGCTCAGGGACGAGGGCGCCACCCTCATGAACGTTCGCCGCCTGACACTGGACGAGCGGAGCGACAGATCAGGTGCCTGGATGCCGGACAGCCGGGAAGTTCTTTTCCACTCCAACCGAGGTGGGAGCTGGGCCCTTTGGAGGCAAGGTCTCGAGGAAACGGACCCCGAGGTCATCACGACTACGAGCGAGGAAGTGTACACCGCGGTCGACGCGAGCGGGTCGTGGATACTCCATTGGTCCTCGGAGATCTGATGCGGTTGCCCTATCTGATAAACGATACCTGGCCTCTCGAAGTCCATCGCGGTGACACCCGCGCTGTCCAGCGGCGCTCCGAATGAGGCGAGTCCATCGAACACGCGCTGCGTATTCGCGCGACTCGCCCGCACGAAAACATCGATGTCTCCAGTCGCTCGCGGCACGCCGTGATAGGCCACAGCGTAGGCGCCCACGATGACGAACTCGACGCCTGCGTCGACAAATTCCAGGAGCAAATCCCGGAAGTCGTCGTTCAGATTACGAAGAGGCACTGTCGTCAGGAGGGACGTCGTTTTGGCGGTACATTTCGATGAGGCGTCCAGGTATATTCTTGCGGTCGTAGTCCGGAAGCGTTCGCCCACTCAACGTCCATGCTTCGACCGCGAGCGGCCACATCATTGCGAGCCGCTCGTCGACGGTCGTACTAGCGGACAAGTCATCGCCGGGCTCCATGCCCAATCGAAATACCCGTACGGGCCAGTCACGACGTTTCCGCGCTCTCTCACGCGCCGCCCGACTGCGTGTCCCATCGCTCATGATATGTTCCATTTTAGCCGATATCCCATAGGGTCGAAGCGACCTTTCCAGCTAACGAATCTCGGTCCAGCGTCGAGAGAGAGCCTGAAGCATCTCCGTAAGTTGCTCTACGGCTCGGATCGCTTGCGCGGTCGGCCGGGCATCCGCTTGCTGAAGCAGCGTCATCATGTAGAGAAACTTCTGCTGGAGTCCCGTCACCGTCTCTTCTTCGGGTGAGGTTTCGTAAATGCTGCCGTAGAGCGTGTCGGCGGCGCCGGGTAAGTGTGCGCCGCGAAGTATGCTCCACGCCTCCCGTTCCCCTTCCGCGAGCGATGCAGCCTCGATCGCCTCGCGAAGGTCTTGTGCCGTCAGATAGCCTCGATAGCACGCCATTGTGTTCTCGGTTTGAAGCCTCAGCGCCTCATCGCTGATCTCGACCCGAGGATCCATGCGAACATGGAGCTCTCGCTCGGAAACTATTCCGTCGACCGTGAGGCGGATCGTGTAGGTGCCCGGGTGGACGAGCGGGCCGGCCGGACTTTCGGGGGTGCGCGCGTGAACGGCGGCGATGGCGAAGGACCTTCTGCTTCGTGGCGGAGGTGCGTGGCGGAGATCCCAGACGAAACGATGGTGTCCGCGCTCGGTGGCGAGACTCTGCGGCGGACGAATCCAGTAGGTCGGGTGCCGGAGCGAGGTCGGGTTCACCTCTTCAGGTGCGTCATCGCTCGAGTAGCGCCGGATCACATCACTCCCGTCCAAGACTTCCAACATGACTTCAGAAGCGCTTTGCGTGAGGACGTAGTCCAGAATCGCTCCGTCCGGTGGATTCTCACCGGCGGGCTCTTCGGGTGGAAGCGGCGTGTCGCCAAACATGTTCCAGCGCACGCGCGTTGCCGTAGGTGGCTCGAAGAGAAAGGCGCGCTCGGCGTCTTCTACATCAGCGAGCGCGCGCAGCGGCGCGATGTTGTCGAGGATCCAAATCGAGCGGCCGTGGGTTCCGATGACGAGGTCGTTCTCGTGGATGACGAGGTCTCGGATCGAAGAGGCCGGCATGTTCATCCTAAGCGATTGCCACGTGTCGCCGTCATCGCTCGAGAAGTAAGTCTCGCGTTCCGTTCCCGCAAACAAGAGTCCGGCCTGCTTCGGGTCCTCGCGCACCACGTTGACGGGGCCTATCTCGTGCAGACCGTTCACGACACGCGTCCACGTGGCGCCGCCGTCATGCGTGCGATAGATGTGCGGCCGCATGTCGTCGCGCCGAATCGCGTTGATGGCGATATACGCGGTGTCGACATCAAAATGTCCGGCGTCGATTTGAGAGACTTTGTCCCACGCACGGAGCTCCGGCGGTGTGACGTCGCGCCACGTCTTGCCGCCATCCCGCGTCACGTGTACGAGCCCGTCATCCGTGCCAGCCCAGATCGTATCGGCGTCAAGAGGCGACGGGCCGAGCGCGTAGATCACGCCGCGGCGCCGCATCGTCTCCAATTCGGACCTATAGAAGTCACCGATACTCTCCGGGACTTCGGGTTGCTCGCGGGAAAGGTCCGGGCTCACGATTTCCCATTCCTGGCCGCCGGACATCGTTTTCCAGAGCACGTTGGTCGCGAAGAGCAACATCCTCGGCTCGGCCGGATGGAACATGAGAGGCATCGTGCGGACGAAGCGGTACTTTCCTGAGCGTAGCGCTTCCGGCGCCACGTTCTGCGTCTGCCCGGTGCGCTTGTCGAAGCGCATCACGCGCCCTCCGTAAATAATGTCGGAGTTCAACGGATCGGGCGCGACATAGGCGTATTCATCCGCCCCAATGCCCATCCAGTCACGAAACGAAATCTGGCCGCCATTGCCGCGGCTCGCCGTTCCAATCGCGCCGCTTTCCTGCTGGCCGCCATACACCCAATAGGGGAATTGGTTGTCGGTCGATACGTGGTAGAGCTGCGCGGTCGGTTGGTTGTACCAGGAGCTCCAAGTGCGGCCGCCATTCACCGTGATCGTGGCTCCCTGGTCGGCGGTGAAGAGCATGATGTCGGCATTTTCCGGATGGATCCAGATGCGTTGATAGTCGTCTCCGCCCGGCGCGCCTTTGATCGACGTCCACGTATGGCCTCCATCGTCCGATCGATAGGCGGCAATCGTTCCGACAAACACGATGTCGGGATTCTGGGGATGAACCCGCACGTCACCGCCGAGTCGCGGGTCGTCGGAAGTTTGCGTCCAGCTTGCGCCGGCGTCGTCGGAGCGGAAAAGGCCCCCTCCGCCGCGCGCGCTGACGGTCAGGTATACCCGGTCCGAGTCGCTCGGTGATATGCCGATGAAAAGCGGTCCCCAGTTCTCTGATGGAAGACCTTCCGTCAAGTGCTCCCACGTGTCGCCGCCATCCGTTGATTTGTGCAGACCGGTACCGGGGCCCGAGAAGCGAGCGTTTTCCCACGGCCCTTCACGATGCTCCCACAGACCCGCATATAGCGTCCGCGGGTTGCTCGGGTCGAGCTCGACCACGGTGGCGCCCGTGTTGTGGTCGAGCCAGAGGATCTTGTCCCAGCTCGCGCCACCATCGGTGGTCCGAAAAACACCACGTTCGTCGTTCGCCCCGTACGGGTGCCCGAGTCCAGCGACGAAGACCACGTCGGGATCCGTTGGATGTACGACGAGCCGGCCGACCTGTTGTACGTCCGAAAGCCCAATATGCTCCCACGTCTCGCCACCGTCGATGGATTTGAAGATCCCGTCGCCGACGCCGAGGTCGGGGCGATGAAGACCTTCGCCCGTGCCGACATAGATGACATTCGGATGAGACGGCGATACGGCAAGATCGCCGACCGATCCCGTCGGTGCGGCGTCGAAGATGGGCCTCCACGTGCGGCCGTAGTCGTCCGTCTTCCATACGCCGCCATTGTTCACGCCGACGAAGAACACGTTCGGCTGCGTCGGGATGCCCACGCCGCCGACGGTTCGGCTCGCTCGAAACGGGCCGATGAGCCGGTAGCGAAGGCTTTGATAAAGCGACGTATCTACCGCCCCGGCGGCCTCCGTCGCAACGGCGCTCGCACAAACGAGCACAAGACTCGACAACCAGCATTTGGCTTTCATGTTCGACCTCATCTTGAAAATAGCACATGCCGGCGCCCCGGGTGGCTAGGTCTAGGACTACCGCAGCACTCCGCTTACGAGGACGCCGCGCCGAGCAGCGAATAGCTCCCGCTTGGCCGGGACGCTAAGGGCCCCTAATGACCCACGGGAGAGTCGAGCGCGCGCAGCATCGCTTCTACGAAGCGGCGCCCTGCATCGTCGCCGCCCGCCTCGAGCGCGTGCTGCAGTGCCGCCTTCGCCTCGTCGTCACGCCCGAGCTGTTGCAGAATTTGGCCCCGCAGCTTCTGCCCCTCGAAAGACGATTCGATCGCGACGGCCTCTTCCGTTTGCACGAGTGCTTCATCGAGCCGCTCCGCGGTGAAGTAGGACGCCGCGAGCTCGATCCGAACTTTGGCCTCGGATCCCACATCGGTGAGGTGTGCGAGGACATCGGGAGGATGCTTGCGCATGGCAGTGAGGATCGCCTCGATGTCGTTCCGATAGAGGGAGCGCGGCGCCTGAAGCTCGAGATACATGTTGTCGTCAGTGTTGAGCCTCGTGCCATCCGAGAACGCCGCCGTGCCTTTGGCGTCGAGCGTCATGCTCGCGAGGACGTCGCTCGGATATTGCATCTGCGCGAGAGTCAGGCTCTGTTGGATCTCCGGGTTGCGATAGAGCGCGTCGAGCCGATCGAGCGAGAGCTCGAGAGGGTTGCGGCCGCCGATTAGAATGAGGTCGCGATCCTGAAACGCGATGACGTGTGGAAAGACTTGGCGGAACGTCGCGATGAGCGAGCGCGTCAACTCCTCGGACATGCCGTAGAGGTGAAACCACTGGCAAAAGAGGCCGTCGGGCTCGAGCCGCTTGGCGGCGATCTCGAAGAAGTCTTTCGTGAAGAGATTGGAAACGCCAGTGATCCACGGATTCGAAGGCTCTGAGATGATGACGTCGTAGGTCGTTTCGCCGCGCCGTAGCTGATTGCGCGCGTCGCCGAGAACGAGCTCGAGGCGCTCGTCGTCGAGGGGTTGCCCATTCAAGGGCTCGAAGAAACGCGACGCTTCGATGACGGCCGGCTCGATCTCGAACGCATGGACAAGCTCAACCGGATGGCGCAAGACGGCGCCGACGGTCATGCCGCTTCCCCAGCCGATCACGCCGACCCGCTTCGCGTCCTTCAGGAGAAACGGAAGATGGCCGAGAAGAAGTTGCGTCGCGACGTCACCTGGCCCGTTCGAAGCGTCTGTCTTGCCGTTGATCTTCAGAAGACGAAAGTTCTCGATTTGTTGCACGGCGACCGTCGCTGTCGGGCCGTCGCGATAATAAAGCAGCTCGTGGCTCGCGACGATGTCGCGCAGCTGTCCAATCTCATAGCTCGCATAGGTTTGTGCACCGCTATAGACGCCGAAACTTTTCACTAGGCGCGCGCCGCTCGGATCGAGCGCGAGGATGATGAGAATGAAAGAGCCTGCCATCGCAGCGGTCGGGACGGAGAACCGGCCGGAGCGCGCGAGAAGCAAGATGGCCATGCCGAGAGCGCTGACGGCGGCGCCGCGTATCGTGAACTCGACGCCTAAGCTCGCAAGGAGCACAACCGAGGCGGTGAAAGCGCCGGCCGCCGAGCCGATGAGGTTCCAACTATAGAGCTTGGCGACGTGGGCGCTCCTCCGTGGTTTGGGGAGGGCATCGGCGGCGAGCGGGAGCGTGGCCCCGAGCGCTATGGTCGACGGGAGGATGAGCAGCGCCGCGATGATGAACTGCGACAAGAAAAGCGTACCCTCGCGGGCCTCGAGCGACGTGTAGAAATTCAGGAAGAGAAACGGGAGGCTCCTCGCGATGATGAGGCTAAAGAATGCGAGCGTGGCCGAGGCCACGAGGGTCTTGGACAGTCGTGGCAGTGGATGCGCGGTCGGATGGCGGTGGAGAAGATAGGACGCGAGCCCGGCACCCAGAGCAATGCCGAGCAGGAATGTCGACAGCATGATCGACACGCCGTAGATCGAAGAGCCATAGACCATCGAAAGCGTGCGTGCCCAAGCGACCTCGTACACCATGGCGCTCGCACCCGAGATCGCGACGGTGGCGAGCACGAGCCACGACACGGGGCTCTCCTTCCCTTCAACGGCGTGCACGGGCGGCGGTCGAAAACGACGATGGGCCAGGACGAGCGTCGTCGCGACGAGAAAATCGAGGCCGGCGCCGACCCAGAGTGTCGCCGTGAGACCGACGCTCGGGAAGAACCAAAAGATCGCGAGCAGCGGTCCCAGCACCGCGCCCGCCGTATTGGCTGTGTAGAGTGTCCCCAGGCTCACGGCGATCGTATCACCGGAAGCGGAGGAAGCGGAAAGAGCGCGCACGAGCACCGGGAGCGAAGCTCCCATGGCCACCGTTGCAGGTAGCAAAGACACGACTGCGAAAAAAAAGCGAAGCTCTTGGCCGGAGACACTGCCAACAGCACCGAGAATCGTCGGTGACGCGAGCGCGTAGATTCCGATAAACGCTTCGAGCGCGGCGAAGGTCAAGATGGGGTGGAGCTTCTCCAAGCGAGGATGTCCGCTCAAAGCGCTTCCGATCGCCATCCCGCTCATGAAGGCGCCGAGCACGATACCGACGGCCGTGGCCGTCGTTCCCATGGAGAGTAGAAGAAGTCGCGTCCATGCAAGCTCGAAAATTAGAGCCGCGAGTCCGCTGATAAAGAATGTCAGGAGAAGCAGAGCGCGCCTTTGCGACACGACGGAGCTTAAGCCAGGACGGTACCGTTAAGCAAGGTTACGCCGTGTGATCGACGAGAACCTCGTCGTTGTATTTTAGAAAAACGACGTCCCATGGGTTTTCGTCGCGATCTCCATCGAGCACGAGCGTGGCTTCCACCCGCGCGACGTCGCGCTTGAGCATGAAGAACCGACAAGATTGTTCATCGAGGCTGAACGTCGGCTGCTCACGCTTCTCGTCATAGTCGTCGGGAAGGCGTTTCCCCTTTTTTCGAAGCGCGTCGCGCACGACGTCGGTGACGCGTGGCCCGAGATAGCGCACCTGCCACGCTTGGCGCCGCCGGTGATAGTTCAAGAGGACGACTTTCGACGACCCATCCGCCAGACGCATGAGCGAACGGCAGCCTAACGTCCCTCGAATACCGTGCGTCTCGAAGCTTTCGACGTCGCGCTCCCAGTCGATGCCGTGAAGCGCTGTGTACTCGCGTACCGTCTCGAGCACTTCTTCTTGGCGAAACACGAACTCGGTCGATAGCTCGGCGGTTTGCCGCTCGAGCCACGGGTTCACCGAGTGGACGACGGCAGTGTTCAGATATTTGAGTGCCCGGTCGTACTCTTTCAAGATTCGGGAAAGTTCGGCGTGATCGCGAGCTTTTTCCGTCGAGGCTATGAGCTCGGTGATTTTCTTCGACAGCCCACCGAGCACCTGCCGCGCGGCCTTGCCTTCGCTAGCTGCTGAGCTATTGCTGTTCACGATGAGCTCGACGAACGAATCGAGGAGCACCACGAGCTCTTTTGCGTAACGCACGCGCGACAGCAGCAGATGGCGGTTCGGCTCGACCGGTTCGTAGAGCTTCTTGACGAAAGAAGGAAGCGTGCGGCGCTGGTCTTTGCTAAGAAGCTCGGGATGCGCGAATAACCTGTAAAACGTTTGATAGATCAGAGATTGATTCTTGAGCTGGCGCCTGAGCTTTTCTTCGGCTTCTTTGCGGTTGCCTTTGCCCGGATCGAGCTTCATGGTCTCGACTGGACCCGGTCCGAAACCCTCTTCCTGAAAGAAAATCAGCCCAACCATAGCGCCCGACTCCGTGAGCCAGATCTCGACAAAATAGGGATCACCGTCCGTGCCCGTCGCGCCGAGCTCGATACGCTCGCGCTCGACCGCACTTTTCAGCTCCTTGATGTCCCGTAACGCCTTGGCGAGCTTTTTGGTGTCGCCGTCTTCGACTGCGCTACGCACTTCCTCTTTGAAAACCGTTAGCCTATCTTTGTCGTCGGGCCGGTAGCCGATGGCCGTGAGCGCTTTTCCAAGATCGATCGGCAGGGGGGATGCCTGGAGGCGCGCCTGGCGCTCATCATGTCCGAGGGCGCTCGGTCCGAGGCGTTCGAAGAGTGCTCGTGCGATGCGGGCACGGTCCTCGGTCGTTGTCGCTTTGTCCCGGTAGAGCGCGTATTGTGATCCGAGCTCATCTGGGGTGAGCGTGAGCGTCGCGATGCGCCGCAAGAGTTGCGTTTGGTTCTCGGGCAAGGCGTCAGGCAGCGTCAAATAACCGAGCACGGTGAACATATCTTCCATGAGCTCCGCAGGTGGCGCGGCTTGCTCGATGGCGTCCGCGACCACAGTGGCGCTTTGGTCATCGACACGGTCTAGAGGCTGTAAACGCGGCAGACTCGCGGCGTATTCTGTTTCGAGCTGCTGGAGCAGTCGGTACTGAGCGCGATTCAAGCGGATGACGTTCTCGAGGGTCTCGAGAGAATCTTCATCGAGCTCGGACTGCACGAGGGTCTCGAACACTTTGAGAAGGGCCGTCGTGCGATGGATGGCGGCGGGATTCAAGCTTTCGAAAACGGTGCGCAGGTAGGAATAGTCCTGCAGGAGTGGGCGCGCATGTTCCACGCTTTTTCGAAGTACGGGTTTGATCGCTTCGGCGGTCTGATTCATCGGCTCCGGTATCGCGACGACTCTATCGACGATATCGCGGAATAGCTCCGCGCGGCTCGCGAGGGCTTCCCGAGGCTCGGGCTCGGGGCGCTCCCTGATGAAGTAAGCCAAAGGTACGATAACCTCGCTAACGACCCGTCGGTCGAGCGCCGCATGTTCGTTCTCCGTGGGCTCCTTGCTCATCTGGAGCTGAGCGATCTCGCTGTAAAGCTGTCGGAACCGTTCATCGAGCACCTTATAGCCGTTGCGGTATTGCGCCGCGACGAGCCGGCTCCGAATGAGATCGGGGTCGAGCCGAATCTCGCTTCGCGCGCCAGACAAGAGCACCATCTCGACAGAGCGAAAGAATTTGTCCAGCGCGTCACGGCAGCTCACCCAATATTCGGCGATCCGTTCCATCAGCACTTGCGCATCGCCGGGTTCGAGAGGGAGCGCTTGCGCCGAAGTCGGGAGGGCTAGAACTTCGATCTGCTGGAGAAGATGTTTGCGGAGAATCCCGTCTCGATACTTTCGGAGCTCTGTGATGAAGCCAGCGGAACTAGGGAATAATTGCGCGGCGTCGGGCTCGCCCGCGAGGTCTGACTTCAACGTCTCGAGCATCTTTTGCGTCAGCTCGTCGATTTCGGCATCGAGGCGAGTCGTGAAAGCCGGATCGAGCGTTACCTGTAGAAGACTGTGCAAGGATTCACTTTGATTCTCATCCTCGATCCGCCCGTGGACCCTCTGCAGCAGGTCCGTGCGGACTTCGTTGAGCAGCATGGCTGCGCGGTTGTGGATCCGCTCCGTGAGGATGAGCCGTGCTTCGCGTTTCTGGGATTCGCGGCGTGCCAGAAGCAGAGCTTCGACCGCGCCTTTCTTTTGCTCCTCTTTGGGCGAGAGCTCTTGTGGCGCGTCGGCAGGCTCCTCCTCGACTACCGAGACCTTACCGGAAATGAGGCTACCGAAACGTTTGCGAAGACCGTCTAACATAGAGTCGAAGCCGCCAGCGGGATACCCCCTGGCGAAGAAACACACTAGGTTGTTTGATTTGACCTCTATTTTAGCACCTGGAGCAACGTTTGCGATCGCGACCCGGGCCCAACTAAAATTGACAGATTGGTACGCCTGTGCTAATTTTTTTTCGACTGCTTGGCAGTGGCGCTATCGTCTAGGGGACTAGGACGGGTGGTTCTCAGCCATCAAACCGGGGTTCGAATCCCCGTAGCGCTACCAAGCCGACAGCGGTGCCTCTTGGCGCCGTGCCTTTTTGGGTGAGCAAGAGGATGGACAAGCCTTCCAAACGAAAAGCGCGTCCGGCCATTTTCGTCCATGGCGGCGCGTGGGCGATTCCCGAAATCGAGCGCGAGGCGCACCAAAAAGGCGTCCATCGAGCCTCTATGGCGGGATTCGAGACGTTACTCACGGGAGGATCCGCCCTCGACGCCGTACAAAAAGCAGTGGAGCATCTGGAGGTCGACGAGACCTTCAACGCGGGTCGCGGCGCAGTCCTGAACGCCGAAGGCGAAGTACTACTCGACGCAGCCATTATGAACGGCGCGGATTTAAAGGCTGGGGCTGTGGCTTGCCTGAGCGGCGTGGTGCATGCGGTAGCGCTCGCGCGCGGTATTTTGGAGAGAGCGCCCCACGTAATGTTGGTTGGAGACGGCGCGCGGGCTTTCGCAGAGGAAGCAGGGGTCGCTACATGCTCGCCCGACTCCCTCATCGTGGAGCGCGAGCGGAAGCGTTACGAGAGAGCCAAGCAATTGTCAAAGTCAGGCGGCCTCGACCCAGTAGGAGGCCCCGCAGATACTGTTGGCGCTGTCGCATGCGACGCCCATGGCCACGTCGCTGCCGCCACGTCAACGGGCGGATCGCTCCTGAAGCTCCCAGGGCGCATAGGGGACTCGCCGCTCATCGGCGCGGGGCTCTATGCCGACGATCGTCGAGGGGCCGGCTCCTCGACGGGTTGGGGTGAAGGGATCATGCGGGTCGGTTTGGCGCTCCGAGCGGTCGATTCGATCACGTCCGGACTCGGCCCCGCGGAAGCGGCGCAGCAGGCCGTGCGCATTCTCGAGTCGCGGACCCAAGGACACGGCGGAATCATCCTCGTCGATTTCAAAGGCGAGCTTGGCCATGCTTTCAATACGCCTCATATGGCTTACGCCTATTTGGCCGAAGGTATGACCCAACCGGAGATCGGGATATGAAAGCTTCTGCACTTGCGCTTGGCCTCGCCATTCTCGGTCTTGGTGCCCGAGCGGGCGCCCCGGAGGATCTTGCGGGACTGAGCTGGCTCGCGGGAGGATGGCGCGGCGAGATGGGCCATGCCGTCATCGAGGAGCACTGGACAAAGGCGTCCGGCGGGATGATGCTCGGCGTTTCCCGAACGGTGGTTGGTGATAAAACCGTCGGGTTCGAATTTCTACGCATCGAAGTCCGTGCCGAGGGCGTTTACTACGTCGCCCAGCCCAACGGACGAGCGGGAACGGACTTCAAGCTCGTGAAGCTCGAAGGCGAAAGCGCCGTGTTCGAGAACCCGGAGCACGACCATCCCAAGATCATCCGCTACCGTAAGGGCGATGACGGAAGCCTTACCGCGCGGATCGAAGGAGACGAAGGCGCTCAGGTGTTCGCGTTCCGTCCAATCAAGGCGCCGTAAGATCCTCGAGCCGCGTCTACCGAAGCCATCAGGATCCGCGCTCGTGAAATCGCGTAGACCGTAATAGCGATTACCGATCGGCTTGAGCACCCGCGCTTCCGAGCCCTGCACCCGCTGCCAATACTCGTTTACGTTGGCGACCATGATGCCGAGATTTGCAGCGGCCGCGTCGACATCCGGCGACGGTTTTGTCGCATCGAGAAAGAAAAGTTGGTCTTCCCACGAAAGCTCGGCGAACGTCTCGTCCCGCCGCACGAACAGGAAACCGAGGTCGTCTACTAAAAGCTCCACGACGAGCTGTTCCGTCGCTGGGACGTAGCGCTCCTGCTGCGAGCTTGCCGACACGCCCACCGCGGGGCCGCCCAAACATTGCTTTCGGCATGGTTCCTCCAGGGGGAGATTCTAAGACGTGAACGCCTCTCTTGACGCTCCCGGACGGTGTTGTTAGGATCGGCATCTCACCTGCCGCATGACGCGCCCTTAGCTCAGCTGGATAGAGCGACAGACTACGAATCTGTAGGTCGGAGGTTCGAATCCCCCAGGGCGCGCCACTTTCGTCGTTTTGGTTCCATTCTGGTTCCATTCCCGATCGAGCCGCTCGACATAACCAGGATCTTCGTCCGGTAACCAGTCCGTGTAAAACCTCAAAGTCGTCTCTGGTTTCGCGTGTCCGAGCTGCTTGGCCACGTAGGCGATGGGCGTGTGTCGCTCGAGAAGAAGCGTCGCGTAGGTGTGGCTCGTGTCGTAAAGGCGGAGTGCTGGAGACGCGCGGATTTCAAAACGCGGTTGAATCGCTTCACGGCGCCATCGTGGTCGATGAGACCGCCGGCCTCGTTCGGGAAGAGCCAGTCGGTATCGATGGAAGCTTCAGGTAAATTGCCTGAAGCTTTCCCGCCCTGGAGGCACCACTCGCGACGCCATGCGAGATACGACCCCATCATCTCGACCGTCGACGGCGATAGGTCGACCTCTCGCTGTTCGTGGGTCCTCGTCGACTTCGTTTCCTTTGCTCGTTCAACACGAAGCTTCCGCGTCTCGAGATCGACGTCGGTCGTTCTGAGCGCCCAGAGCTCCCCCGGACGGATGCCCGTCATGAACGCGAGATCGAAGGCGGCTTGATACGTCACAGCGATGACGTTCTTCTTGTGCATGGTGCTGATGAACTTCTCTCGCTGCGCCCACGTCATCGCACGAACCTTTTGCTTCTTGCCCTTGGACCTTGTGCGCCGGATCTCGAGGACCGGGTTGTTCGGGATGATTCCATCCTCGACGGCCGAGCCGAGCAGTTGCCGGAGGACCGATCGTGCAATGCGGATCGTGTTGGAAGATAAACCCTTCTCTTTGAGCAGGAGAAAGGCATCCTTCACCGAGCGGGCCGTGATGTCCTGGATTCTATCGACCCGCAGCTTGGCGAACGACGGGAGGACATACAGTCGCATGAACTGACGATAGTTCGCCCGCGTTTGGGGCTCGGGCTCTTCCGCCGCGTTCAGGTCCGCGAGCCATCGTCGCGCGTAGCCTTGAACGGTGACGTCTACTTCGGCTCCAGGTCGAACTATTGCTGCCAGCTCACCTCCTTGAACAATTTGCGGACACCATTCCGTCCTACCATTTTCGAAAAGCGCTTGTAGTTCTTCGACTCGTGACGATAACGGCCGGCGATAATCGCCGAGTGAATCGTCAATTCCGCCGCTAGCTTCGCGATCACTCCAGGGGTCATCGGCGACGCTACGTTCTCCCATACGTGCTGCGGGATAAGCGCTTCCGAGGCCAGGTTATCGGCCTCGATCTCCTTCGCATCTCCGGGCTCAACGTCGAGATCGTCAAAGAACGACAAAGCATGCTCGCCGTCGATGTCGACGTGTTTCCGAATATGGGCGAGTTCGTGAAGCAATACGAACCAGAAGTTGTCGATCCGATCGTGGCGAATTGTCATTCCGATTACAGGAGCACCACTCTTTGCCATCAAGCAAGCGCTTCCATCAAGGTACGTTCTTGGCAGATGCGGCTCGACGACTAGATGGATCCCGTGGTTGGCAAGGAATTCCTGGGCCAGGAGTGGGCCGTTTTCGCTCCAGCTGCACCGAGCGACGTTCTGCATGAACTCGGCATTGACGGTGCCGGCGGTGTATTTTTCAACGACCTGATCTTGCGCGAGGCCCAGAACGCGAGCACACCATGCGACCAAAGCATATTGGTCCATTTTGCGGGCAGTTCTTGCTGCGAATTTGGTCTTTCGATAAAGAACGGAAATCAGATCCGCACCATTGACCCGCGCTAAGAAACTGCGCATGAGCTCCTCCTCGCGGCCCAACACCTGATCGAGGCTGGTGATGATCCATTTCCGGGCCACCATCACCGCAATAGGGAACTTTCGCCAATCGATATCAACGTTCGGCGGCAGCACCTTTGGGGGCTCCTGCAAAAGAACCCCCGAGGGGATATCTAGCCGGTCGGATAACGTGCGGATCATCCGGAGCGTTAACGGCCGCTTGCCTGACAGCACCTCTGAAACCCTGCTGCGGCTCCCGATGTAGGGCACTAAGTCTTTCGGCTTGAGTCCGAGCTGCTCCATTCGGAACTCGATAGCTTCTCCTGGCGTGGGCTTGTCGATCGGGAAGTGCACTTTCTCGTATGCCTCCGCCAAGGTTGCAAGAATCTCTAGCCGGTCAGCGTCCTTGCTTCGAGGCGCAGGATCCCTGATGGCGAGTCGCTCGATTTCCGCAATCGCCGCCTCGTGGTCTGCAGTGGTCCTAATCGGACTGATCACAAGATTCTCCTTTCTCAGCCCATTTGTCGTATTCGGCGTGCGTCTCAACCTGTAGAACGACTACGACGCCGGACTGTAGCATCACCCGCACTTTCAACCGATAGTCATTTCCCTTTAAATTGAACACAACGACATTGTCGTCTAGGAAGCTGGCGGACGAATAACGCTCGCGAATATCTGTCGGCGTCTGCCACGTTGCGCGTTCGACCTCGGCCACCCATGCATTGATTGCGCTGCGGGCGCTGGCGTGACGCTTTGCGAATTTCGTAAGCTTGTCTCGCCCGACCAGCTTCATGGTTGAAGGGATAATACGGTTCCCAATATTGTACCCACTTTGAATTATACGTTTTAGGGACCGCTTAACATTTCCCTTTCTGGTATGCCGTACGGATCGAAAAAAACCGGAAAGCGGGACGTCTCCCGCCACTTTTCTCATCTTAGAGAGCAATCAGGCAGAAACAGACGCCGGCCGCGCCGACGAAACCTCCCGATCTTCCGACGAATCAAGGTTCTGAGGTTCGGGACGTATGTGCACGCTGACCGATCCACTTGGTTTCACTTTGGTGGTGGACGTGCCCGCGGCCATGGGTTCGTCTAATCGATTTTCGATGTATCGAGAAGTTCAGGCGAAGCCGTTGCCGGAATCAAGAGCGATTCGCGCACTAAGGGTCCCGGAGGGTGGAACAGCATGTGCTCGACCGCTTACAAGTGGCTCTTGTCGAGCTGGGGCGCAGCACCGTTTTTCGTCCGCGAAGAGCACCTCGGCTGGCTGAAGCCGGATCGCTATGGCCACGGGCAAGCCACGGGAGAGCTTCCGGACTATCGGTTCGAGCTGTTCGACACCGCGAGGAAGTACGAATATGGCGGTGCGATCTACGCGACCGTGTACGAACTGAAGGCCGCACTCGGTTACTTGAAGGAAGTGGGGCTCGATAGAATCGAAAAACACACCGTGGCGCTCGCGAAGCAGTGCCGCGACGGCGTGGCCAATCTGGGATTCGACACGTGGACGCCGGCCGCGAACCCTTCACCCATCGTGGACCTCGAGTCTGGCGAGCGTCAAACGATCGCTGAAGGACTCCAGATTGGCGCCGAAGGTCCGGCCGGCTTGCCCGAGACGTTCCTCTTCACCGGCGTGGCGGTCAGAGAGGACGGAACCATTTATGTCAGTGGTGATCGCGCCAACGTCATCTATCGCATTGGCAATTAGCGGCGTCGGGTAGACCAACGGCGCCGCCACCTTGCGCGGAACCGATGTGTCGCCGCCGTGAGGATCGCCGGGTTCGTCTTTCTTGCTACTTGACCAAGTTTCCTTCACCGTCCACTTTTACGACAAGCCAGCGGCCCGTGTGTTGCTTGGGATCAACCCGCGACAATAGAGCCGTCTTTCTTCCGTTCTTGGTCAACGTAGTAACTTCGACATCGACCAACCCCTCGTTTGCTATTCCAAAGTGAACCGGCATGGCATTCTGAGAATTGTATCCGGATCCCGTATCGAGGATGTTCATTCCCAGCAGTTTTCT
>SMVB01160649.1_pt1 | contig 35310 bp, 28 predicted proteins | sample 2456461 | NCBI WGS metagenome assembly SMVB01 (sample SAMN11095934, study PRJNA526329) | marine sediment metagenome | biome: Marine sediment; feature: Surficial sediment; material: Deep marine sediment; isolation source: Hadal surficial sediment | place: Pacific Ocean | collected 2014-05 | depth... | reverse complement strand
TTTAGGAGCGCTGATGGGTACCACAGAAACCAACCGGCGGGCAAGTGCCTGTTTTCAAGGCCATTTCACCGCCCCCACGGTCTCGAGGGGCCGAACCCGCCGGGCCGCGGTCAAGCAGACGATCGCGCCCTCGAAGATTGCTCCTCCGAGCCGAGCGAGTCGTCGAGCAAGGCTGCGTGGAGGCGCAGGTCATCGGTCAGCTCCGGGTGGAACGTGCAGGCAAAGCGCCGGCCCTGGCGAACCAGGACCGGTTCCCCCTCGACGCGAACGAGGACTTCCACATCGGGCCCGGGTTTCGACAATCGCGGCGCACGGATGAACACGCACTCCAGCCCCGACCATCGATCATCGGAATCGACGTCTGCATCTGAATAGGCAACGAATGAGTCCAGCTGCGTCCCGTACGCGTTCCGCTCGGACTCGATGTCGATCAGGCCAAGGGTGGGCACCGGGTGATTGCTCGATACCCGGGAGAGCAGGATCGCCCCCGCGCAGGTCCCGAGAATCGCACCGCCCGCGAGAGCGTATTGCTGAATCGGCTTCACGAGTTCGTGGCGCACCAGCCCCTTCGAGATCGTCGTGCTCTCTCCGCCCGGAAGGATCAGCGCGTGGAGATTCTCGAGATCCCTTGGAGACAGGACCCGCCGCCCTCGAGCACCCAGGCGTTCGAGGGCGGCGAAGTGCTTTTCGATATCCCCCTGGATTCCGAGGACACCGACGATCGGTCGCGAATCGGTCACGCGTCTCTACCCCTCGACAGCCCCTACCAGCCCCGGTTGGCCAGTCGCTCGCTCTCGGCGAGGGTCTCCATCTCGATCCCCTCCATGGCTGCCCCGAGCCCTCGGCACGAGTTCAGCACCTCTTCTGGATCGTCCCAATGTGTATTGGCGTGGACGATCGCACGCGCGCGCTTGGCCGGATCGTCACTCTTGAAGATGCCGGAACCCACGAAGATCGCCTCGGCCCCGAGCGAGCGGCACAGCGCTGCATCGGGCGGCGTCGCTATGCCCCCCGCCGCGAAGTTCGGAACCGGCAGCTTCCCGTTCTCGTGGACATAACAAACGAGATCGTAGGGCGCACCCATATCCCGCGCCGTCGACATCAACTCTTCTGCGGGCAGCGCCTGGATCGCGCGCATTTCGCCGATGACCGTACGCAGATGGCGAACTGCCTCGACGATATTGCCGCTGCCGGCTTCTCCCTTGGTGCGGATCATCGCCGCCCCTTCGCCGACGCGCCGCAGCGCTTCGCCGAGGTTTCGTGCGCCGCATACGAAGGGCACACGGTAGTCGTGCTTCGAGATGTGGTGCTCCTCGTCCGCGGGGGTGAGCACTTCGCTCTCGTCGATGAAGTCGACGCCCATCGCCTCGAGCACTCGAGCCTCTTGAATGTGACCGATACGCACCTTTGCCATCACCGGAATCGAAACGGTCTTCTGGATCTGCTCGATCATCTCGACCGCACTCATGCGCGCGACGCCCCCGTCGCGACGGATATCCGAGGGCACCCGCTCCAGCGCCATGACCGCACACGCACCCGAGTCCTCCGCGATCTTCGCCTGCTCGGCGTCCGTCACGTCCATGATGACGCCATTCTTCATCATCTCGGCGAGCCCGATCTTTAATTCGAAAGCGTCCGCCCCACGGCGCCCCGCCCCATTCTCATTCGACATGTCAAAGCCTCCTCGTTGGTGGAGCGGCCTCACGGGCAGCCCCCATAATTCTCGACCCATCCGGCGGTCGGTCCCACCGTCCACCGGCGCATCGTGGAGCCGTTCGCCCCGTTAGAGCCCTCAGCCCTTGTTGGAGCCTTCAGCCCACATCAAAGATGCATTCCGCCGGTACGGCCGACGACCGTCCGCAACCCCGTACTCGCGCCGACGACCGCTCCCAGAGCCGCCACTCCGCGCTTGATCTCCTCCTCGTCCGCGCCCGACACCGTGAGCCGCATCGCGCTCGACGGCCGAGCGTCGGGCATGAAGAGCGTCCCCGGCGAGTAGAGCACTCCCGCTCGCGCCGCTTCGGTCAAGAGAGCTCGCGTGTCGATCTGGCCGGGCAATTCGACCCAGCGCTGGTACCCACCCTCCGGGCTCGTCCAGGTCGTGCCCTCGGGCATCGAAGAGGCCAGCGCCTCGTCGAGCGCCTGATGGCGCGAGCGCAAGATCTTGCGAATTCGTGCGAGATGACGATCGTAGGCGCCAGACTCGACGAAGCGCGCAAGGCCGGCTTGCAGCGGCAGGGCATCCGACAGATCGGTCGCATGTTTCAGCGCCACCAGACCCTCGAGCGCCCGCCCGCGTGCGGAAATCGAACCGACACGCACGCCGGGAAAGAGCGATTTCGAGAATGAAAAGAGCAGCACGACGATCCCCGCATCGTCCAGCGCCGCCAGCGGCGGAACCTCGGGACCGCGAAATCGCAGATCCATCTCGAAGCCATCCTCGATGATCGGGACCCCGTGCCGCTGCGCGATCTCGAGGGTCTCGAGTCGCCGGTCGAGCGGCGACGTCGTCCCCAGCGGATTGTGGAAACTCGGGATCGTGTAGAAGGCTTTCACCTCGGGCTTCGCGAGCAAGCGATCGAGCGAATCCGGATCGGGTCCCTTCTCGTCCATCGCAACCGGCGCCGCTGTCAATCCCAGCCCCGCGAACGCGGACAAGACGTTCGCGTAGGTCGGCACCTCGACCGCCACCTGATCCCCCGGCTGCGTGAAGAGTCGAAGCGCGAGAGAAATCCCCTGGCTGGCACCGTGGCACAAGACGAGCTCCCCGGGCGAATAACGGATCCCGAAGAGCCGGAACCGCTCCGCCAGCGCACTCCGAAGTTTCGGGTCGCCCTGGGGTGCGGCATAGGAGAAGAGTTCGGGCCCCTCCTCCCGCAGCGCGGTGTCCACGCATTCACGAAATTCATCGATCGGGTAGAAGCGCGGGTCGGGAACCAGGCGATGAAGCTCGACGACATCGGGCCGCGTCTCGTAACGCGGGCGCGTATTCTCGAGGGTGATCAACCGCTCGACCTGCGGGGCGAGCGCGAGGTCGATCTCCCGATCCGAACGGGCCGGGGAAATCACCCCCCGCTCCTGCACGGGTCGCGTGGCGGATCCATCCGGAATCCGTGCAGAGAGATCCGATCGGCCGGACGCCTCGGCCCAACTCGCCACGGTCGACCGAACGAAGGTGCCGGAGCCCACCTTCGCCTCCACCCACCCGGATTCGGATAGGGACTCGTAGGCCAGGGCGACCGTGTCCCGGTGCAGACCGAGCTCGCTGGCGAGGGTGCGAATCGCCGGCAACCGCTCGCCGGGCGCGCGCTCTCCCCGCTCGATCTCGGCTCGCAACTGCGCCGCGATCTGCTGATAGACCGGCACGCTCGAGGCCTCGTCGATCGACACGCCAAGGGTGGGGGGAGGAGTCGCCATGAACTCAAAGTATCAGCCGGACAAATGGCCGGCAATGCCAATTGTCCGGTCCATATACCGGAATCTATACCTGACAATCAGCCAGAACGGTTGAATTGTCCCATCGCCGCGGACATTCCGTCTCGCAGTACAACCTCGATCGCATCCGCGGCTCGGGCGAGGGCAGAAATCAGTTCTGCCTCCTCCTGTGCCGAAAAGGGAGCGAGCACCCAGTCGATCACGCCGCCGCTCGAGCCCGGATGGCCGATGCCGAAACGCAGACGCGGGACCGCCTTCGTGTCGAGTTCGACGAGGATGTCGCCCATCCCGCGATGGCCACCGCCACCGCCACTCGGCCGCAAGCGGATCCGGCCGGTCGGGAGGTCGAGGTCGTCGTAGAGGACGAGCACGTCCGTCGTGGGGTCGAGATCCGGCCAGCGCTCACAGGCTGCCGCGACCGAGCGACCCGAACGGTTCATGAAGCTCTGGGGTTCGAGGAGCAGGCAAGCCTCACCTGCGAATTCGACCGGCGCGACCCGCGCATCGAGCGAAACCTCACTCCGCCACTCGCCACCCGCTCGATCGGCCAACCCCTCGACGATCCGGAACCCGATATTGTGTCGACTGGACTCGTATCTTGCGCCCGGATTCCCGAGGCCAACGATCAGGCGCGACGGCGCCGGCAGGGGCTCGGTCTTCGGCCCGCGCAGACGCGTCCAGAATTCACGAATACGACGCATCGTGGGTTGCCCCTCCGCCCGGAGCCGGGAATCAAGCTCGCCCCGCGCCAGGCCGGCGAACCCGAGGGCAACCGGCCGGATCAGCTGTCGCCGTCCTCGGCCTTCGTATCCGTGGCTTCCTTGGCGTCCCCGGTCTCGCCCTCGGCGGCCGCTTCGACACCTGCCTCGGTCTCTTCCACCGCGCCCTCGCCGGCGCCTTCCTTGAGTCCGCGTGGAATCAGCACCGTCGCGACCGTCAGATTCTCATCCGTCGCAACCTCGACACCGGCCGGGAAGATCAGATCCTCAATGTGGAGCGAGTCACCGAGCTCCATCCCGCTCACATCCGCCTCGATCTCGTCCGGAATCCCGTCGGGCAAGCAGAGCAGCACGATCTCACGCTGCTGCTGATCGAGCACTCCGCCCTTCACGACGCCTTCGGGCGTGCCGACCAGGTGGATCGGAACCGAAACTTCCATCTTCGTCGCCAGATCCACCTCGTAGAAGTCGATATGGGTCAGCGCGCCACGGACCGCCTCGCGCTGGAGCTCCTTTGCGATGACCGTTCGGCCCGACGCCGCCGAGTCGCCCGCGAGATCGATCAGCGTGTTGACGCCGCCATGGCTCGTCTCGAGCAGTCGCTCGAACCCGGCCACATCGATCGCAATCGCCGTCGCTTCCCGACCACCGCCGTACACGACCCCGGGAACCAACCCACGCTGACGAAGCCGCCGTGCCGCACCCTTGCCGCGCGTGTCGCGCGATTCCACTGACAGTGTCACATCACCCATGATTTTCTCCTCGTCGGTTTCCGAGTCGTCTGCGTCCGTCGTGCGGGGCGACGCCCGGGAGAACCGACCTGTTGATTGTTCCCGAGGAGAGCGTGCGACCTCCGACGGCCGACGCAGCGTATTCCCCGAGATGGATTGACTAGAAGAGCGAACTCACGCTCTCCTCGTTGTTGATGCGTCGAATCGCCTCGCCGATCAGAGCGGCGACCGAGACGACGTGAAGCTTGCCCATATCCACCGCGTCGGAGCGCAGCGGGATCGTATCCGTCACGATGACCTGATCGAGGCGCGACTCTGAAATGCGTTTGATCGCCGGTCCCGACAGAACCGGATGCGTGATCGCAGCGTGCACGGCGACCGCCCCGTCGTCCATCAGACTGCGCGCCGCTTCACACAGCGTGCCTGCGGTGTCGACCATGTCGTCGACGATGATACAGGTCTGTCCCTTGACATCGCCGATGATGTTCATCACCTCGGCGACGTTCGCGACTTCGCGGCGCTTGTCGATGATCGCGAGGTTCGCGCCGAGACGCTTGGCATAGGCTCGCGCGCGTTCGGTGCCCCCCGCGTCGGGCGAGACGACGGTGACATCGGAGCCGATGCGTCGCTCGATGGCGTCGAGCATGAGCTGGGTCGAATAGAGGTTGTCGACCGGAATATTGAAGAAGCCCTGGATCTGACCGGAATGGAGATCCATGCACAGGAGGCGATCGGCGCCGGCGGTCTGGATGAGGTCGGCGACCAACTTCGCGGTGATCGGGACACGCGGGCGAACCTTGCGATCCTGTCGCGCATAGCCGTAGTAGGGCATGACCGCGGTGATTCGCCGAGCGGATGCGCGCTTGAGCGCATCGATCATGATCAGGAGTTCCATCAGGTGGCTGTTCTGCGGGGCACAGGTCGACTGAAGCGCAAAACAATCGAGGCCGCGCACGTTCTCGCTGATCTCGATGGCGCATTCGCCGTCGCTGAACGTGCCGACCTCGGCGCGGCCGAGCTCGATATCCAGATAACTCGCGATCGAACGCGCGAGGACGACGTTGGCATTTCCACTGAAGAGCTTTAGATCCTGCATCCCTGCGCCAATCCCTTTCCTCGTCTCATCGCCGCCGGACCGGCCGGCCAAGGATTTTACTCGTCGCCTTGCAATCAATCGTCGCGGGCGCGTCATCGATAGCCGCCATCCGCAGCGTCGCCATCTCAGCGCGCTGCTCCGAATGCTCTACTCGTCCCAATTCTTCAACGCGAGAGACCTGGCTGGGGCGGTAGGATTCGAACCTACAAATGGCGGCTCCAAAGGCCGCTGCCTTACCATTTGGCGACGCCCCAAGAAAATCTTCGACGCGGCGGCTGCGGACCGCGGCTTCAACTCTCGTCAATTCTTGTCAATTCTTGTCAGATCTGGTCAACATTCGCCAGGATCCGAGTCACGCGGACCCAGCATTCCTCGGAATCGGGTGAGAATCGCAACTCCCGAGCCGCCTTCTCCGCCTGCTCGGCAGATTCGAAGACTCCGTAGACCGTGGCGCCGCTCCCAGACATGCCCACGCCGACCGATTCCAGCTCGCGCATTCGGCCCATCAGCCGGGCAATCGGCGGACAGAGTCGAATCGCAGCGGGCTCGAGGTCATTGACGAGCAGATCCCCCAGGGCGGGCAAGATATTCCCGGTTTCACTCCGCAGCCGTAAAATCGCCCGCATCGTAGAGCCTGGCCTGGGCTCCGTCAACGAATCCGAGAGTGCATCCGCAACTCTGTAGACCTCCGCCGTTGCGATGGAAATCCCGGGATTGGCGATCACCAGATCGAACCCGGGCAACCCTTCGATCGGCTCCAGACTCTCACCGATTCCCGAAACCAGCGCAGGCGAAGGCGCCAGGAAGAAGGGCACGTCGGCTCCGAGCGCCAGCGCAAGCTCTGCAAGATCACAGCGCGCGGGGAGATCATCCCCCGCGAGGGCGGCAAGCGTCCTGAGAACCGCCGCCGCATCGCTCGAGCCGCCCCCGAGTCCGGCACCGGTCGGGATCTTCTTGTGCAGGACGAGCCGAATGCGCCCCGCCAGACCGGTCGCGGCCTGAAAGACCTCGGCGGCGCGGTAGACGAGATTGTCCGGTCCGCAGGTCACGCCGCGAAGCGCGGTCGGCAGATCACCGGCGGGGTCGTCGGGCATCTCGAGTTCGATCGCAGCCGGCCCGGGTCTCCACTCCAGCTCGATTTCGTCATGAAGATCGATCGGGACGAACAGGCTCTCGAGCAGGTGATAGCCATCCTCTCGCCGCCCTATGAGACGGAGTCCGAGATTGATCTTGGCCGGCGTTCTGAAGACTCGCGCCCCACCCCGGCGGACATCCGAGGCCTCGCTCAACGCGTGAGCTCGACGAAGCGCATGTGGATCTCGTAGAGCAGGGATTCGATCAGATTCCGCTCCTGGTCATCGAGGTTTCCGCGCGTCTTTTCGCGCAGCATCTCGAGCGTGTCGATCGTCTGCTGGGCCAGCAGCGCATCGGAGGGGCCGGTTTCACCCGTCTGCGGATCGGGTACGGCACCCATCTGATAGAGCGCCGTCGTCCCCAGCGAGAGTACGAAGGTCGAAAAGTCGACCCTGGGCATCGCCGCCTCTGCGCCGGCCTTCCGGGCTCTGTCGGCGTCGTGGGCTGATTCCTCGGATGTCGCGTCTTCGCTGCCTGCCATCGTTCAATCGGCCTCCTTGGCTTCTCGGTCTCTCCCGAGGTCCCTCGATCGAGCCCCGACGTCGGACGCACTCGCCTCTCGGTCGAGCCGCCCCATCTCCCGGTAAGCGTAGAGGAAGCGCTGCCCGACCGTCACACTCGAACCGATCGCAAGCAATCCGAGCACAGGCCAAAGCCACCCGGTCAGCGTCCCGATCGCGAGCAATCCGATCCGCTCCCCCCGCTCGAGAAAGCCACCGGGCATGTGCTCGAGCATCCGCTCCGCCCGCGCCTTCGCGTAGGATGTGAGGACGGTCGCCACCAGGATCCAGGCGCAGACGATCGCCCCAAGACCGTCGGAGTCCCGCACGTAGAAGGCAAAGAGCCCCAACATGGCGAGGATGTCGACCACGCGATCCAGGCAGGAATCGAGGAAGGCGCCGAAACGGGTCGTCCGCCCGAAATGGCGTGCAATCACGCCGTCGACCAGGTCGAAGAATCCGCCGATGACGAGCAGCACCCCGCCCAGACGCAACTCACCCTGCGCGAAGGCGAGCCCGGACGCACTCGCGACCAGTGTCCCCACGACGGTCATCGCGTCTGGATTGATCGGTCGCCAGAAGAGAAAGGGGAAGAGTGCGTGGATCCAGCCGTCGATCCGGTGGCCCAGCTTTTCCTTGATCACGAATCGCCTCGAGCCGAGTCCGTGGCGCTTGCTCGACTCCCCGCGAAGCGGACTTGCTTCGAACGGCTCAGGATTCGGACGTACCGCCCGAGCCGCCGCCGAATGCGCGGCCATCTGCTGTGCCTGACGACGGGGTGCCCGACGACGGCGTGCCTGACGATGCCGTGCTCGACGACGAAAAGTCGCCGGCGAGGCCGACCGACGGGCGCGAGTCGCCCATCCCAGGCGCCGCGGACGCCGCTTGCTGAGAAACGGGCGGTACGGGCTCGGAAGCCGGCGGCGCAGCCGCGGCGGCCGCAGCCTCCTCGGCCTCGAGTTCTGCCGCCGTGGTCATCTTTTCGGACACGTCTACCAGAGATTCCAGATGGGCCGAGAAATCTGATTCCTCGACCCAGCCACGTCGCCGCTGGAGGCGACGATCGAATCGCAGACGGTCCACCGATTCTCGATCCATGAGTTGGTTCTCCGATTTGGGGGATGCGGCGGGGCAGGCTAGCAGCCTCTTCGGGAACCCGCCTCCATGGGGGGGCATCAAATTGACTGGGCCGATCGACGTCGATAGCGTGCGCCCCGGAGCCACCTCTTTGAATTCGTTTCACCTCGACGACCGAGATCCTGGACCCCACGGAAGCCAGGCAGCGCAGCTGCCTGCGCGCCACTCCCTCGGAGTCCTGCTGGGCCTCGCCAGCTGCCTGTTTCTGGCGCTTGCCGCCGGCTGCAGCACGAAGACGGCCACATTCGAGGATGTGAAGCCCGCTGACGAACTCTATCTGAAAGGACTCGAGATCCTCGAGGGCCGGCGGATCCTCTGGCTCTTTACGATCATCAATTACGACGCCGCGATCGAGAGCTTCCAGGCGATCATCGACAACTATCCCTACAGCGACTTCGAGGTCAAGGCGCAGCTCAGGATCGCCGACGCCTATTTCGACGACGGACGCTACGAAGAGGCCCTCGCCTACTACCAGGACTTTGCGGACCTCCACCCCCTGCACAAAAGCGTGGCCTACGCGCTGCTACGCGCGGCCCAATGTCATTACAACCAGATCGAATCGATCGACCGTGATCAGGGCGCCACCAACAATGCCACCACCGCCCTCGAGAAACTGATCCGCGAGCATCCCTACGCCGAGGAAACCCGCGAGGGCGAAGAGATGATGCTCAATTTGCGAACACGACTGGCGAAGAACATGCTCCACATCGCCGACTTCTATCTCGATCGCACCCACTGGCAGAGTGCAGCGGCGCGCTACCGGAGAGTCCTCGACGAGTTCCCCGGCCTGGGTCTCGATGCCCGCGCTCTCTATCGCCTGGGCGTCTGTCTCGAGAACATGCGCCGCGAGGACGAGGCACTTCGCCTCTTCCACGTCGTCATCGAGAACTACTCGGACTCCGCCGCCGCACGAAGCGCCCGATCACGAATCGCACGCGCGAGATAGCTCGAGCATCGATCATCTATTCCGCGCTCCCATGTCTCACGCCCTCGACGGGCCGCGAGCGAGATGCAATCTTTGTCGGAGTCCGAAAACTCGATCGCAGAGCTTCCGGGGGGGGATCGCAATGGACATCCACGAATCCAGTTCTTCGGCTGGGAAAACGGCCTCACGGGTGGAGGCCCTGTCGGTGTCCGGGCGCGAAGCGCCGTCCCACACCGAAGTCGGCCGGCGCGTGCAGCTCGGATTCGTCGCGAGTGATCGTGAGATCCTGCTCCGGGGGCGGCGCGCATTCGATCGCGGGGAGGATGCGTCCGCATTCGAAAGCCTCACTCGCCTAACGGCACACGGCGTCCGGTTTGCGGACGTCCACTACATGATCGGCATGTTGCATGAGCGAAGGGGCGAGATCGACGCCGCGCTCGGAAGCCTGCGAGAAGCCGTCCGAATCAACCCATCCTACGTGGAGGCGCTACTCGCCTTGGCCAGCCTGCACGAGCAACGTGGAGAATACGTGCAATCTCAGGGATATGCTGAGCGCGCGAGCCAGCTTTCTCGGCCCATCGCAGGCGGACTCGATCCGACGACCCGCGGCAAGCTTGCAAATCAACAGGCCTCGCTCGGAGACGCCCTGGCCGAAGCCGGCGAACGCAGAAACGCGATCGAGCAATATCGCCGCGCGCTCGATCGCTGCCCGACCTTTCATGACATCCGATACCGACTGGGCATCACGCTTCGCGAGGCCGGTCTACCCGCCCAGGCCGCTCAAGCGTTTGCGCGGATCCTGCGACTCCATCCGGGGATGCTCGAAAGCCAGATCCAGCTCGGACTGACCTACTACTCGATGGGCCGTACGGCCGAAGCGATTTCCGAATGGGATGCCGCCCTCGAGAAGGACCCGAGCCGGGACGAAGCGCGCATGTACCTGCGCCTCGTCCGCGGAGCCCGACGCAAGCCGATCGCCGAGGACCCCGCAGCGCTCGATCCGGTCGACGACCTGTCCTTCGCCTCGATCACCGCCCCCCTATCCAACCCACCTGAGGAGGCCAACCCACCTGAGGAGGCCAACCCACCTGAGGAGGCCAACCCACCTGAGGAGGCCAACCCACCTGAGGAGACGGGCGCGATCGCCGGGTGGTCGACGACGCCGCTCACCGGCGGCGAATCGGAGGAGTCCGGCGTATGAGCGATCTGCCGCTGATCGACATGATCGCACTCGCGGTGATCGCCCTTGCGATCGCGCGCGGGGTCTGGATCGGCCTGATCCGCGAAGGGCTGTCACTCGTCGCGATCGGCCTCTGCACGATCGTGACGCGTCTCTTCGTCGATCCGCTCTCGCTCCAACTGACCCAGCTTTCCGGGGGCGACATTTCAGGCAAAGCCGCGCTCTGGATCGCGGGCGTCCTGCTGATCATGGCAACCGTGCTCGTCTGCGGGATGGCCGCACGCCTGATGAAGCGTGGTGCACAATTCGCGGGACTGGGATGGGCCGACCGAGTCGGTGGCGGGGCGCTGGGCTTCGCTGAGGGGGCGATCGTAGCGGTCGTGATCGTCTTGATCGCGCTCTGGCTCGTCGATCCCGATCACGTCGCCATGAAGGGCGCACGCAGCGTCGAACTCGTCGAGGAATTGCAATCCGCACGCGAGGCGGGCGAGCTTCCCGCGGTCGCTTCGCCCGGAAAGTGGTTCTAGCGCATTAAGGCGCATAGGACCTGGCGAGCGCTCACTCTCGCCCGTTTGCGTCCGTCACGTCGGGTTGGCCTTCGACCCACTGGCCGTGTTCCTGTATGAGTTCGACGAGTCGGTCGGTCGCTTCGGCCTCGGGAACCGCGCGCTCGACGACCTGCTTGCCGACATAGAGCGTGACCTGCCCTACCCCCGAGCCGACATAACCGAAATCGGCATCCGCCATCTCTCCCGGTCCGTTCACGATGCAGCCCATCACGGCGATCTTGACGCCCTTCAAATGATCGGTCCTGGCCTTGATCCGCGCAGTCGTTTCTTCGAGATCGAAAAGCGTGCGGCCGCAGGACGGGCAGGAAATATACTCGGTTCGCGTCGTTCTCTGCCGCGCCCCCTGGAGCACGCGGTAGGCGAGATCGACCGCGGCCGCTGCACCGACGCGCGAATCGAGCGAAACGACGTCGCCGATCCCGTCACATAACAAACCGCCCAGACGAACCGCGGTGTCCAGTAATTCGGACTCGGGCATCCCTGGAATTCCGACCCCCTTCCCCCCCGCAGCCTTGATGCGCTGTCGCAGGACGATCGGTTTGCGCGCTGCACCGATCTCCGCGAGCGCCGACGCCAACACGCGATAGTCGTGGAGGAAAGCGGCCGGCACGAGGCTCAAGGCCGCGACCGTCGCACCCTCGCCGCCCGCAAAAACTCGTCCGACGAGCCCGGGGATTTCATGGTCGACCGCCTCGAGTTCCCATTCGATTGGAACCCCTTGGCCGCGGGCGGCTTCGTACACGCGAGCGATCGATGCGGCCTCCGCCGAGGCCTCGAGCGTGACCACCCAGCGGCCGACCGATGCACCGGATCCAATCGCCGCAACGGCCATCGCGAGCGACTCCGCTCGGGCGTCCACGCGCATCGATAAGGGTATCTCGAGTCCGACGCTCGTGAGCTCGCTGCAAAATTCCACGAGCCGATCGGGAGAAGAGGTCCCGACCAGAAGCGACTCGCACTCGACATCTCGCAGGGCCGAGAGATCCATCGCCAGCTGCGCAGCCCTCTCCGCCGGTTGCTCGAGCGCGTCGGACACTTCGAGTTCCACGCGGACCGGCTCTTCCGCTCCGACCGAAAGGCCGGCCCATTCCGCCCGGTCCGTCGGCCGGCGCGAGTGATCGAAATAATCCGCCATCGGCGGGGACGTCAGGACGATCGATCCGGGCCGATTCGCCCGGTCCCGGGCGACGCGATCCGCTCGCTCGGCAATTCCCCGTGCCACCGGCACTTCGCGAACCGGATGCTCGGTCAGAGACACACGAATCGTGTCCCCCAGACCGTCCTCGAGCAGCGACCCGATCCCGATCGCGCTCTTGATTCGCCCATCCTCGGCATCTCCGGCCTCGGTGACACCGACGTGAAAGGGATACGAAGGCTCATTCGGCGAGCGAACCTCGAGCCGCGCCGCGAGGAGGCGATAGGCCTGGATCGCAACCTGGGTATTCGACGACTTCATCGAAAACACGACGTCGAAATAGGATTCATCCTCACAAACATCGAGGAACTCGAGCGCGCTTTCGACCATCCCCTGTGGCGTGTCGCCGTAGCGGTTCATGATGCGATCGGAGAGGGACCCGTGGTTGGTCCCGATACGCATCGCTACGCCGTTTTCTTTACAACGCCTGACGAGGGGGCGAAAGCGTTCCTGGACCCGGGCGATCTCGGCCGCATACTCCGCGTCGTCGTACTCCCGGACTTCGAATTTCTTCTTGTCTGCGTAGTTGCCCGGATTGATCCGAACTTTTTCGACGATCTCGGCCGCGACCATCGCCGCGTTCGGAGTAAAGTGGATATCGGCAACCAGCGGAACATCGATACGGCGTTCGACGAGAGCCTTGCGGATCTCTCGAAGATTCTCGGCCTCCCGAAGCGAGGGAGCGGTCACGCGAACGATCTCGCAGCCCGCCTCCGCCAGGCGAATCGTCTGTTCGACCGTCGCCGCGGTGTCCATCGTGTCCGTATTCGTCATGGACTGGATTCGGATCGGATTGTTGCCGCCGATCCCGATTTCCCCAACGCGAACGACCCGCGTTCTCCGCCGCGCAGGGCGGTAGAAGTCTCCGACGCCCAAAGGCCCGAACGCAGAGGCGTCACCGGACGCGGAGAGTCGACGCTCCTCCGAAGAGTGAGCCGCCTCGCCCATCAGTCGCCCACCAACTCATTGAAGCGCGCGATCGCTTCGTCGAGCTTGCTCGGATCCTTGCCGCCGGCCTGGGCAAAATCGGGGCGTCCGCCCCCCCCACCGCCGACGACGGCCGCCACCTCACGAATCAGGTCGCCCGCCCCGAGTCGATCGGTCAGGTCCTTCGTCACACCGATCGCCAGGAGTGCCTTGTCTCCGTGCGCCGCTGCCAGACACACGACGCCCGTCCCCAGGCGGTTCCGAAAATCATCGACCATCGTGCGCATCGCCTTGGCGTCGACATCCTCGACCTTGCCGGCGATCGCTTTCGCACCCGCGAACGCCCTGAGTTCGCGGGCGGACGAGTAGAGATCTCCCCCGGCCCCGCCGCCGGATTTGCGGGCGCGGAGATCATCGATCTGCTTCTGCGCTTCCTTGCGTTCATCGAGAAGTTTCCCGACGCGCCCCGGCAATTCGACGAGCGGAACCTTGAGTCGATCCGCTGCCTCTTTCGCAAGCCGCTCTTGTTCGCGGATCTGGCGCAGCGCGCCGATACCCGTCAGCGCCTCGATTCGTCGCACGCCCGATGCGATGCCCGTCTCCGAAACGATCTTGAGGAGTCCAATATCGCCGGTCGCGCGGGCGTGGGTGCCACCGCAGAGTTCTGTGCTGCAATCGCCAAAGGAGACAACACGCACGGTATCGCCATATTTTTCGTCGAAAATCGCAATCGCCCCGGCTTTGATCGCCGACGGATAGTCCATCTCACGCGTCGCACCGACCTGATTCGACTCGATCATCAGATTGACGCGATCCTCGATCCCTTCGAGCTGCTTCTCGGTGAGCGGCGAATCATGCGTAAAATCGAAGCGCAGGCGTTCGGGACCGACGAGCGAGCCTTTCTGCATCGCCTGCTCGCCGAGTGTTTCGCGCAGCGCCGCGTGAAGAAGGTGCGTCCCGGTGTGATTTCGCACGGTCGCCTGCCGGGCCGTCGCATCGACGCGCAGTTGTGCCTCCTGATCGACCGAGATCTCGCCCGACACCACGACACCGTGATGCACGAAAAGGCCGGCCACGGGTTTTTGCACGTCGCGAATCTCGACCTCGCCCGACTCGGTCGTGATCCGTCCGCAATCGCCCATCTGCCCGCCGCTCTCCGCATAGAAAGGCGTCTCTTCGAAGATCAGCTCGACTTCATCCCCCCTCGTTGCGCTCGAGACGGTCTTGCCCTCCTTGAGTATCACCGTCACCGGCGCCTCGAATTCGAGCGAATCGTAGCCACGAAAGATGGTTTCGACGTCCAACGCAATCCGGCTGTAGATCGCCTCGACGGCGGTGTCGCCGCTGCCCTTCCAGGCAGCTCTGGCCCGCTTCTTCTGCTCCGACATGGCGACGTCGAAGCCCGATTGATCGAGCGACATGCCATGACCCAGGAGAATGTCCGCCGTCAGGTCGATCGGGAACCCGAATGTGTCATAGAGCCGAAAGACGGTCTCTCCGGGCAACGTTTCGATGCCCTTCGTCTTGAGCTCGCCGATCTCGCCCTCGAGCATGTCCATGCCCTTCGTCAGGGTCTCGAGAAAGCGCTCCTCCTCCCGCCGAATCCGATCGGTAATGAAAGCACGGCGCTCATTCAGCTCGGGATAGGCTTCACTCATTTCGTCGATCACGGCGTCCGCCACCGAATGGATGAAGGGGTTGCCCTTGCCTAATAGTTTTCCATGTCGCGATCCACGACGAAGGATTCGTCGGAGCACATATCCGCGACCGGCATTGCTCGGAAGCACGCCATCCCCGACCAGAAAGGTGAGCGCGCGTGCGTGGTCCGCAATCACACGAAGCGAGACATCCTGCTCCGCATTCTCTCCGGGGTTCACGTTCGTCAGTTCGCCGGCCCGCGCGATCAAGGGCGTGAACGAATCCGATTCCCAGGTCGAGCGAACGCCCTGCAGCACGGCGGCCCAGCGTTCCAGCCCTCCACCGGTGTCGATCGAAGGTTTCGGAAGCGGCGTCATCACGCCCGAGGCGTCGCGATTGAATTGCATGAAAACCAGATTCCAGATTTCCATGAACCGACCCGTTTCGCTCGACGGGTCGTCGTTCGGGTGCTCCGCGAGTGCACCCCAATCGAAATGGATCTCCGAGCAGGGCCCACACGGACCGGTGTCACCCATCGACCAGAAATTTTCCTTCTCGTCGAGACGGTAGAGCTTCGACTCGGGGATCCCGATCCTGTCCTTCCAGATCTCGTAGGCCTCATCGTCTTCCTCGAAGACCGAGACGACGAGATTCTCGGAACTGAAGCCGACGCCTTCGGTTAGTAGCGACCACGCGAACTCGATCGCCTGCTCCTTGAAGTAGTCGCCGAACGAAAAGTTGCCGAGCATTTCGAAGAAGGTGTGGTGGCGGGAAGTACGGCCCACATTCTCGAGGTCGTTGTGCTTGCCTGAAACGCGCAAGCACTTTTGCGAAGTCGTGGCCCGAACGTAGTCCCGCGTCTCCTCGCCCAGGAAGGTTCGCTTGAACGGCACCATGCCCGCGTTCACGAACATCAGCGTTGGATCGGATTCTGGAACCAGGGAAGCGCTCGAAACGCGGCGATGGCCGCGCTCCTCGAAGAAGCGAAGGAAAGTCTCGCGAATCTCCCGGGATGGGAGCGACATGAAATACCTCTTGGCATGATTACGGCGGGTGGCAATATCGCGGCGGGAATATAGCGGCCCCCCGCGCGGATTCTCGAATCGCGAGACTCGTCGCTCTTCGTGCGAGCGATCCACTCGGAAGAACGAGCCGGCAGACCGGATTTAGAGCTGCATCGGGGAGATCCGCGGGGTTGTCCATATCATCCGCTCGGCCAGCAGCGTGGGCCGACATTCGGATCGCGGGACGCGGAAGCACGCCTCTTGCTCGCGGGATCTGGCGTTCCGTGGCGTCTGATTGCGAAACGCAACGGCCGGGGCGCCCGGGCGCATCCGAGGATCCGTCAGGCTGAACTCAGAAGCGATCGATATTGAAATCGTCGCCGTCCACCAGACCGTCGACCCCGTCGTTGTCGGGCTTTTCTTCCTCGGTCTCTTCGTCGCCTGTGAAATCGGTCCACTCCGCGTCTGAGGTCGACGCGATGCCACGAAAGCGCAGGGCAAAGTCGTCGGGGTTCGACACGTGCTTGAGGGCTTCGTCGTAGGAGACGAGACCCTCCTTCACGAGGCTCATCAACGACTGATCGAAGGTCTGCATGCCGTACGTCGAGTGGCCCTTGGCGATGGCATCGGGCAGCTCCTTCGTTCGATCCTTGTCCCCGATCAACTCCCGGGTGTATGACGTCGACACGAGCACCTCGAGTGCCGGCACTCGGCCCTTGCCGTCCGCGCGGGGAACGAGGCGCTGGCTGATCACAGCCTTGAGGATCGTCGACAACTGCAACCGCACCTGTTTTTGCTGATAGGGCGGGAAGACGGAGATGATTCGGTTGATCGTCTCGGTCGCATCGAGGGTATGCAGCGTGCTCATCACCAGGTGGCCCGTTTCGGCCGCTGTCAGCGCCGTTTCGATCGTTTCGAAGTCACGCATCTCACCCACGAGAATTACATCCGGATCCTGGCGAAGTGCCGCACGCAACGCCGCAGAGAACGAATGCGTGTCGACGCCGATCTCCCGTTGGTTCACGATGGATCGCTTGTCACGGACGAGGAATTCGATCGGATCCTCGATCGTCATGATGTGGCTGGTTCGCTCGGTATTGATGTATTCGATCATCGCGGCGAGCGTCGTCGATTTACCGGAGCCGGTCGTCCCCGTGACGAGCACGAGCCCGCGCTGTTCCTGGCTGATCTTCTCGATCACCTTGGGCAGGCAGAGTTGATCGATCGTCTTGACGCCGAAGGGGATGACGCGAAACACGATGCCGATGGTTCCGCGCTGTTGAAAGACGTTCACACGGAAGCGGCCGAGGCCGGGAATTCCGTACGCGAGGTCACACTCCCGATTCTCGTCGAAGCGGGCCTGCTGGACCGGGTTCATGATCGAGAAGGCGATCTTCTGGAGTTCATCCGAGAGAACCCGCTCGCCATTCTTGAGCGGCACGAGCGCGCCATCGACGCGAAACATCGGGGGCAGACCCGATTTCAGATGAATATCGGAGGCACCACCTTTGATCGCGACTTTCAAGATCTCGTTGAGTTCCATGCTGCGCCTCGAAAGCCCCTGACTTTGCTCGGGATTTGTGGTCTGAACCGAAAAGTACGTCCCCCTGTTTCGACCATTTGGCGCGCTTCCTTGAGGAACGCAAACACATCTCGATCCCGGAAGATCAATCGCCGGGCACAGCTTGGCTCTGTGCCACCGGCTGCCGGGGCCGCGAGAAGTCCTTTTTCCGCCCCTGTTGTAAACCTCGAACCGGGGCGCACACGGCCGCACGAGCCGCCTAATAACGAAAACGGGCGAGAGCCCCATTTAGGGGTCCCGCCCGACTCGACCTCATTCGAGATCGTCTGCGTCCCCGCTGCTCGTGGTGTCAGCGGTGCCTTTGGTGTGGGTATCGGCAGCATCGCCGGCTGCGCCCGCGGCCCCGGGAGGAGTCGCCGGTACAGCCAGCTTGAGGCCCTTCGCAAGATAGACCTCCTCTGCCAACCGCAACGTCATATCGGGGTTCTCTTTCAGGAAGGTCCGCGCCTTCTCGCGCCCCTGACCAATGCGCTCACCACCGTACGAGTACCAGGAGCCACTCTTCTCGACGATTCCCTCTTCGACTCCGAGATCGATGAGATCACCCTCCTTCGAGATTCCCTCGTCGTAGATGATGTCGAATTCGGCCTGCCGGAAGGGCGGCGCCACCTTGTTCTTGACAACCTTGACCCGGGTGCGGTTGCCCGTGACCTCATCCCCTTCCTTGATCGCGGCGATCCGGCGCACATCCACTCGAATCGACGCGTAGAACTTGAGCGCATTCCCGCCCGTCGTCGTTTCGGGGCTTCCGAACATGACGCCGATCTTCATCCGAATCTGGTTGACGAAGATGATCGTCGCACCCGACTTCGAGACCGTCCCGGTCAACTTCCGCAGGGCCTGACTCATCAGCCGCGCCTGCAAACCGACGTGGAAATCGCCCATTTCACCCTCGAGCTCGGCCCGCGGCACCAGCGCCGCCACCGAATCGATGACAACCAGATCGATCGCCCCGGATCGCAGCAAGACGTCCGCAATCTCGAGCGCCTCCTCCCCTGTGCTGGGTTGAGAAACCAGCAGCTCGTCGACATTCACCCCCAGTCGACGTGCATAGTTGACGTCGAGGGCATGCTCCGCGTCGATGAACGCCGCGACGCCACCGATCTTCTGCATCTCGGCGATCGCATGCAGTGTGAGCGTCGTCTTGCCACTCGATTCCGGGCCGTAGATCTCGACGATCCGGCCACGCGGATACCCGCCGATCCCGAGCGCGATATCGATGCTGGGTGAGCCACTGGAAAAGAAGGCAATCTCGCGATCGACTGCGTCGTCGGTCATCTTCGTGATCGCGCCCTTCCCGAACTGTTTTTCGATGTTCGACACCGCGAGTTCGAGGGCCTTTGCCTTTGCGTCTGGTGCGACGCCCCCGCGTTCAACCTTTGCCTTCGGTGTTGCCGTCTTGCCTCGTGCCATCGTCTCGTCCTCCCCATCCTCGGTATCTGTCTGTGTACGTGGTCCACGAACGTCGTCCCGAATTCTCGCCCGGGACCGACTCCGATTCGTTTCAAACTATTGTCAAGATCTCTGAACTCATCCATCCGGTGCAGACCCACCGCCCCCTCGCCTCAGGAGACTCGGGCCAACCAGCTCCGCACCCAGCATGCTTCGCCGAATCCAATCCAGACCGACCTGGGCCGTCAGTCGGCGATGTCTGCTCCGATCGACCTGGAAAACGAAGGAATCGGCGTGGGTTCCCGCTGCCGTCGCAAGCGCAATCCAGACCAGGCCAACGGGCTTTTCCACGGTGCCACCGTCCGGTCCTGAAATCCCGGAAGTCGCCAGCCCAAAATCACTTCCGAAACGCGACCGCGCACCTTCGGCCATCGCCCGAACCACCGGTTCGGAGACCGCTCCTTCGCGAGCGATCAGGCTCTCCGAAACGCCGAGCATCGCCACCTTGGCCTCGTTCGAATACGACACGACCCCTCCCAGAAAATAAGCGGAGGAACCCGGCACGTCCGTGAGTCGCTCGGCGATCAAGCCGCCGGTACACGATTCAGCTGTGGCCACCGACAGCCCTCGCTCGGTCAGGAGACGGCCGACGACACTTTCCATCGTGTCGGTCCCTTCGCCGTAGAGCACGGGCCCAAGACGTTCACGAATGGCGTCAATCGCCTTGGCGATTCTCGCATCGGCCTCCTCTGCCGTCTTCGCCCGTGCAACCGGCCTCAGGAAATTGTCGGGAAAGCTCGTCCGGAATCCGAGTTCGACCTCCCCGTCACGCATCAAATCGAGCAACTCCGCCTCGAGTGTCGACTCGCCCAACCCAAAGGTCGCGAGCAGCACCGCCCTGACCACCCGGCGCTCCGAAGCCCCTTCGGCCGACGTCAGTTGCTTTTCGATTCGCGGCAGGACCTGCTCATCCATCATCCGATCGAGTTCTCGCGGAACCCCCGGCATCGCGAAGAAAGTTGCTCGGCCCTCGTGGACCGAGAACCCCGGCGCCGTTCCGATCGGGTTGGCCAGCACATCGGCTCCGGCCGGGAAATAGGCTTGCTTGCGGTTCGTCTCCGCCATTTCGCGACCGACCTTCGAGAAAAAAGCCTCGATCACAGCGAGCGAACCCTCATCGAGTTCGAGCTTTCGACCAAAGGTCTCGGCCATGACCTCCGTCGTCATATCATCACGCGTCGGGCCCAGCCCGCCTGAGACGAGAACGAAATCGCTTCGCTCGGCCGCCCGAAGGAAGGCGTCTCGCATGTCCGCGGGATCATCCAGAACCGACACTTGATGGCGACAGTCGAGATCCAGTGACAACAACCGCTCGGCGATCCGCGCCTTGTTCGAATCGACGATCTCGCCGCGCATCAGCTCGTCCCCGATCGTGATGATCTCGGCGTTCACCCATTCACCGCCATTGCCGTCACTACCGTCATCGCCGTCATCGCCTCAGTCACCTCGCCCACATCGATCATCTCGATGAACTCGATGAACTCGGTGCCGCTCCCAAACGCCTTCGCTGCAAGAAGAAACGCCGCTCCATAGACTCCGGCAATTGCGTCATCCGCCATCACACCGAGCCCTCCCGAAAAACGGCGTTCCGCCCAGCGAATCGCCCCCGGCTTGAGGACATCAAACAACCTGAATAGGACGAATCCGGTCACGAGCCACAGAAAGAACGGAAGAAAATCCGAAGCTGCACCAAGAACGACCGTTCCGCTCGGCGTCGGGGCGCTACCCGGCCGAAGCGCCGCGCCCACGACGAGAGGCCTGGCCTCCACGGTGAAGAAGAGCACGGGCGAGAGCGTGATCAGTTGGCCGACGACCTCGTCGATGACGATCCGGCCGTCATCGTGACGACCGAAGTCGATCTCGGCCCGGCCGGCGGCTCGGACGCCGACCCAAAAGAGCAGCAGGACGCCGAGCGAGTAGAGCAATCCGACCGCAGCCCCCGCAAACTCAGGGGGCACAGGGGAATACGCGGGAGCCGGAAGCGGCCCCACCCCGACCGCACGGGCTCCGAACGCGACGCCCACGAAGATCAGAACACCGAGCAAAGATCCCGCCGTCCCAGGCGCGACCGGCACGCAACCGAGTCCACCCGCCACCGCGACCCAACGGGACCAGCCTCCATGATTTCCATCGATTCCTGGGATTCCTGGGTTTTCGCTGGGGACACCGAACACCCCAGCGGATCGCAACCCGTCCGCGGCCGGACCGCCGACCTTTCCGTTTCGGGTCTCGTCGGCCCGATTGGCCTGATCGGCCTTGTTCGACTCGTCGACCTGGTCGGCCTGATCGGCCTCACCGACGGACTCGTGGATTCCGCCAGTCTGGGTTCCGCGCAATCCGCGAGTCATGAGAGAGGCTCGGAATCTGATGGGAAATCCCACCTTTTCGGGACCGCAGATTCGAGAACCTGCGGTTTTCGTCGCGGGGGGGCGTCGAGTCCCGGGAAAGTAGCGGGGAGATTCTCGACCCGTCAATCCAAAAGGCGAAAATTTGACGAAAACTGGGTTTTTCGCGACCGATCCGGGGGGTACAGGTGAGCGCGGGGTGCGCCGATGAGAACCAGCAGCCCATGCGCAATTTCCCCAATGAATCCAACGACCCACAGGTCCAACCGCCTTGCGCCCCGGGTACCGCGTGGGGACGGCGCAGTCCGACCGACTTCTCCAGCGTGCTGCTCGAGTTGGCTCGGGCGCAGCGCGGATTTCTCTTCTACGGCGAGACCGACACCCGACGCCGAGCCCTCGCCGATCGAGCCCACCGAGCGCTCACCAGCGAGCTGAACCGGGCCGGTGCAATCGAATTCAGCATCGAGCGGGATGGATTCCAGCTGGCTGGTGTCGACGAGCCGATCGAATCGACCGGGGCGCTGGAGGGGCTCGAACTGGCCCTGCGAAGCCACGGGCTGAAGCAGCTGCGAATCGACCCCAGCCTCACGCGCACCGCCCTGGCAGGTTTTCTCGACCTGCTGGGATGCGGATCGGATCGCTACCCGAGCCCCGACCATTTCGCGCGCTCCCTCGCTGCCCGGGACACCCAGGGAATCTGCATCAACGAGATCGACACAGCCAGTCCGGCGACGACACCCAAGCTGAGCGGCACACCGCCACGCGCCTCCGCCTCTCTCGCCACGGCGCTGCTCGCGGATTCGAGTGCGGCGACGATGGAAAATCCAACAGCCGAGCACAAACCCAGCCTCGAGCAGGCTCCGCTGCAGGCGCCGTCGGGCGACGATCGCGGAGAACGGCTGCGGGCGCGGCTCTCCGAGCTCGACGCGACGATCGAGGACGACGACTATCGCAGGCGCGTCTCGGACATCGTGTCGTGGGCCGAAGATCTCTGGAATGACGAGTTGCTCGACGAGACCTATCGCGCGATGTTGGTCCTGGCGGATCACGCGGTCGGGCACGGAGGACGAAGCGAAGTCCAGGCACGGGCCGCCGCCGCGAGCTTTGCACACCTCGCCACCGGCGATCGGCTCGATGACCTGATCGGTCGAGCCAGCTACTCCGGAGGACCCGCCGATGCCGGCACAGGCATCCGCGCCGCCCAGCTCCTGCTTCAACTCGGCGCGCGCGCCGTCCCCGCCCTGCTCGACCGGCTGAGCGCGGAGACCGACCCGGATCGGGGCGCCCCGCTTCGGGCCTTGATCCTGACGCAGGGAGAAATTGCCCTACCCCATCTGCTCGCTGCGATCGAGGGACCGGACGAAGCGCGCGCGCGCCTCTGCATTCGGCTTGCCGGCGAACTCCAGAATCCGACCGCCCTGCCCGCCCTGCTGAATACCTTGCAGGTTCCGGATCTCTCACGCCGGATCGAGACGATTCATGCGCTGAGCTTCCTGCCCGGTGCGGAGTCGAAGCAAGCCCTCATGGAGGCACTCACGGACGATCTCGAAGAAATCGCAGCGGCGGCGAGCGAGGCGTTGGCGACGACGGACGGAAGCGACGCGGTGCCGATGCTGATGGACGTGCTCGAAGCGAGCCTGCACACGTCCCGGACCCAGCTCGGCCAGACGCTGATTGGGGTCCTCGGCCGGCTCGGCGATGAACGGGCGGTTCCGCGTCTCTGCGCGATCCTCGAACGAAAGCCGGTCCTGCGACGCGCGCATTGGCATGCCATTCAGCTCGCGGCGATCGAGGCGCTCGCGATTCTTCCAACAAAGCAAGCCCGGCGAAGTATCGAACGCGCGTCGCTGCATGCTGCCGGCCCCGTCCGCGATCGAGCCCGCAGCGTACTCGCCTCACTCCAGCAAGGCTGAACTCCCGTTCCCGACGCACGACGACGCGGGCCAAGCTCAATATTTCGATCGGGACGAGGTGCCTAGCCCTTGAGATCCGCGACGATGTCCGCCCAATGCCCGGGATCCGGCGCGCGGTTGTGGGTCAGGCTCACGCCGTCGGCGATTCCCTCGAGACGCGCACGCAACTTGCCCGCGATCTCGTCGCGCGGTCCCACGACCGCGATCGTCTCCAGAACCTCGTCATCGATCAGATCCGTCATCTCCTCCCAGCGGTTCTGCTTCGACATCCGATTGAGTTCGAGATGCAGATCGCCCCAGCCGTGTTGATCGAGGGTGGGACGATAGGCGGGGGTCGAGCCATAGAAGGCGAGCTGCTTGCGTGCCGCGAGTTTGACGCGCTCGAATTCCTCCTCGGTCTCGGCGGTGACCGTCAGCGTCGCGAAGATCATTTCGATGTCGCTTCGCTTTCGCCCGGATCGGGCGAGCCCCCGCTCGATCGCCGGCAGGACATTCGCGAGCAGCGATTCCCGGGAATTGAACGGATGACCAAAGAACCCATCCGCGACTTCGCCCGCCACCTCGGTCATCAGCGGCCCCACCCCGGCCGTGTAGATCGGCGGTGGGCCAAAGGGATTCGGGCCGGGATCGAAGGCCGGAATCATCAGCGTGTGGCGATAGAACTCGCCCTCGAAGTCGAGCTCCGCCAGCCCCTCCCACCGCGCGAAGATCGCCTTGATCGCGAGCACGATCTCGCGCATCCGCTTCGCGGGCTTCGACCAGGGCATGCTGAAGCGATTCAGGATATGCGGTCGGACCTGGGAGCCGAGCCCGAGGATGAAGCGACCCCCACTGATCGACTGCACGCCATACGCCAGATTGGCGAGGTTCATCGGATTGCGCGCGAATGCGATCGCAATCGCCGTCCCGAGCGTGAGTGTGTGCGTGTTCTCCGCCGCCAGGACCAGCGGCAGGAAGGGGTCGTGCTTCGCCTCAAAACTGAAGGCACCGTCGTAGCCGATCTCTTCGAGCTGGCGGAAGGACGTGCGCGCCTGGCGCGGATCTTCGAGGGGAGCGGTCGTATAGATCTTCATCGCCGCATGATAGGCCCGCGCGCCGCAGCGAACAGCCCGGCCGAGGATCGAACGCCTGACGCGCGAGTCGCTACACTGTCCGCCGTGCGAATTCTCGGCGTCGACCTCGGAAGCAAGCGGATTGGCCTCGCCGTCTCGGACGAGGGCGGCGAGATCGCGTTTCCGGCGGGCACCCTGGACAGCCGCGGACGCAAGCGGGATATCGCCGCCCTGCGCGCCCTGGTGTCCGAGCGCAAAATCGGCAGGGCCGTGGTCGGCCTTCCGCTCCACATGGATGGTCGGCGGGGTCCCGAAGCCGACAAGGCGACGCGATTCGCGGCGGATCTCAGCCGTGCGGCGGGCATCCCGGTCGATACCCTCGACGAGCGCTGGACATCGATGGAGGCGGAGCGACTCCTCGCGGCCGTACCGGGCAAGCGACGCAGCCAAAAACGTGCGGAGCGACGCGCCCGGGGCACCGTCGACGAGATGGCGGCATCGATCATCCTGAAGACTTATATCCAGCAGCAGGCGCATATCCAGCAGCAGGCGCATATCGAGCCGCCGGAGAACCGGGCACCGGAGTCCCCGGCCGTGCGCGACGACGAGAGCGGAGCACGATGACGAATCGAGTCGGGCGGAGTGGTTCCGCGTGCTGAGGGCGTTGGTCGTCTTGATCGTGATGGCGATCGGTGCCGCGGGGGCGGGCCTTCTCTGGTTCCAGCATTCGCTCGCGCCCGTGGCCGAAGACGGAGTGGACGCGCGCACCCTCTCGTTCGAGGTGGCGCCCGGGGATTCGCTCGGACGCGTCGCGGCGACGCTGGAATCGGAGGGCATGATCCGGAGCGCGAGAGTCGCGCGCTGGTTCGCCCGGTCCGAGAGGGTCGCCTCGCAGTTGAAGGTCGGTGAGTACGAGTTGTCGGCCAGCCAGTCGACGCCCGAGATCTTCGACCTGCTGGTACGCGGCCGGGTTCGAACCCATCCGGTCGTGATCCCGGAAGGCCTCCGCGCCACGGAGATCGCCGATCGAATCGCAGATGCGCGTCTGGCGGATCGCGAAGCCTTCCTCGCGATCGTCTTCGATCCCGATTCACCCGCACGCTTCGGGGTCGAGGGGACGAGCCTCGAGGGATACCTCTACCCCGATACCTACCGTTTCGCACGAGGTCTCCCGGAGGCCAAGATCATCGAGACGATGGTCGACGAATTCTTGCGCGTGTACCGCGAACTGGTACCCGATCCGGACGCGCTCAAACTCTCGATGCGGGAACACGTGACGCTGGCTTCGATCGTCGAGAAAGAAACTGGTGCCCCCCTGGAGCGGCCACTGATCGCCGCCGTTTTCCTCAATCGGATGAAGCGCAGGATGCGACTCGAGACCGACCCGACCGTGATCTACGGGATCGAGGATTTCGATGGCAACATCAAACGCGTACATCTCCAGGATGCGGGCAATCCGTATAACACCTACAAGATTCGTGGTCTGCCACCGGGCCCCATCGCCAGTCCCGGACGCGAGGCCCTGCAGGCCGTGCTCGAGCCGGCGGATTCCGCCTATCTCTTCTTTGTCTCACGGAATGACGGCACACACATCTTCGCGAGGACCTACGCCGAACACGAGGCCAATGTCGATCGCTATCAGCGGAGGCGCAGGCGGCGGTGAACCTGTTCGAAGATCAGGATTCGTTCTACCGGGTGCGCGTCCCTGAACAGTTCAACCGGACCTTCGAAAGCCAACGCGAGTCGTCCCGGCTCGGCGTAGACCCTGCGGCGAAGCGCGTCTTCGAGGAGATGGAGGCCGTACGAACCTCGATCGTCGTGCAGGTCGACACCGGCGACGCGATCCTTCGGCACGCCTTCGAAATCGACCGCGGTGAGATGTCTTATGTGAAGACACCCTCGCGCCCACCCTTCCTGATTCTCGGTCATTCACTCGACGACTTCGGAAATCTGCGGCGGGAATGTGGAGACTCGCTGCTCGGGTTTCTGGGAGGGCTCGCGGGACTCGGCGACGAGATGCGACTCACGTCGCAACGTGTACGAAGCCTGCGCGAACTCGCCGGCTGTGTGGTCCTCGAACGGGTGGGACCGGGCGGCTTTGCTCTTTTTGCACACCTCGGGGTCGAAGCCGCTTTACGCGAGCCGAACGCGACGATTCGACTCGACGAATCGACCTTCGAGCAACTGCGCGCCGGCGAACTCGACCCTCAGGATGCCTTTTTGAATGGGCGGGTCGAAATTCTGGGCGACGAGGCAATGGCCATCGGACTCGCGCTCACAGCTCTCTCACCCGATTGAATCCAGGCCGGCGAGCCAAGCGCGTCGGGGGGGATGAAGGCCGGATCGGCTGCGTGGCGCAGCCGCCGGATCGCGGATCAGACCAGCGCGACTTCACGCAGCAGAGACATGTTGTCGAGCGCCTTGCCGGCCCCGTGCACGACTGCCGTATAGGGATCTTCGCTGCGCAGAATCGGCAGGCGCGTCTCCTGGCGGAGCAGATGATCGAGATCCGTCAGCAGCGAGCCACCGCCCACCAGCATGATGCCGCGGTCCACGATGTCCGCGGCCAGTTCCGGCGGCGTCTTTTCGAGCGTCAGATGTACGGTCTCCACGATCGCATGAATCGGTTCGACGAGCGCTTCCCGCATCTCATCGCTCGACACCACGATGACCTTCGGAATCCCGGCGACGAGATCGCGACCCTTGATCTCCATTTCCGTGACCGCGCTCTCGCTCGACGCCGTGCCGATCGTCATCTTGACCTGCTCGGCCGTCTGCTCACCGATCAGCATGTTGTACTTGCGCTTGACGAAGTGGATGATCGCCTCGTCCATCTTGTCACCGCCGATTCGGATCGAGCGCGAGGTCACGATCCCCGAAAGCGAGATCACCGCGACGTCCGTCGTACCACCCCCGATATCGACGACCATATTGCCCGTCGGCGCCGTCACATCGAGCCCCGCACCGATCGCCGCCGCCATCGGCTCTTCGATCAGGAAGACCTCGCGGGCACCGGCCGAAAGGGCAGATTCGCGAACTGCGCGTTTCTCGACGCTGGTGATACAGGGCGGAACGCAGATCACGATTCGCGGCCGCGCGAACGTCCTGCGATTGTGAGCGCGCTGAATGAAATAACGAAGCATCGCTTCGGTGATCTCGAAGTCGGCGATCACGCCGTCCTTGATCGGGCGAACCGCATCGATATTGCCGGGTGTGCGGCCGAGCATCTCTTTCGCTTCGTGCCCCACGGCACGAATGCGCTGAACGCGACCCCCGGCCTCTCTCGTCACGGCCACCACGCTCGGCTCGGAGCAGACGATGCCCTTGCCCTTCTTGTAGACGAGTGTGTTGGCGGTTCCGAGATCGATCGCGAGATCGTACGAGAATATTCCGGCGATTGCGTCGAGGATCATCCGAGACTCCGATTTCTGAGAGGGGCCGCCTGTCGGGGGAGAGATGGCGGTACCCACCCTTGTGAATCGGCAAGGCTGCGCAGACATTGAGCCAAATCCCCCTTGAACAAGGGAAATTCCACCCGCTCGCTGGTGAGCCCGCTCACAGAGCGCAGGCCAGCCCTCGAGCGAAGCTCGAAAGCCGCTCGGGATCGCGAAGGAGCGCCCCGAGGCGTCGACGAACCCGAGCAAGCGCCGACGCAGAGCCCGGCCACTCGGCGCGGTCGCCGCGCGACTGCTGATGCCGACACACAACGGTTGTGGCCGGCAGAAGGCTGTTGTTGCCGGTGCAAGACTGTGATCGCCGGCACGCGACGGATCAAGAGAGTCCTAGGACTGAATCACCAACTTCGAGAGGCTGGTCTTGCGGAGATTCGTTTTCTGAATCGTCCTCACGAGCTCGGCCACCTTCTCGGTATCGGTCTCGAACGGGTTGTTACAGATCACCCGTACGTTGAGCAGGTTGCCCAACCGGATATTCGACCAATCCAGGTCGTACTGGATCGAATTCTCACGAGCGAGTTTGATGAACTCACCGCGCATGCGGGCGCGCGTGTCCTGCGGCGGTTCGGTCTTGGCCGCATCGACCTGCTCATCCGTGAAGAGCCGATCCACGGCTCCATTGCGTTCCAACAGGTAGTAGAGACTTCGCTCCCGACGAATGTCATGATATTGAAGATCGAGCATGAGTACGCGCGGATCCGTCCACGTCGTCTCGTGCTTGTTCACCCAGGACTGAATCAGCTTTCGCTTGATCACCCAGTCGATCTGGCGGTCGAGCTTGTTCGGATCGGTGTCGAGGCAATCGAGCACGTACTGCCACATCTCGACGGCCTGTTTGTGGTCGTCGTGTACCGGGTACTGCTCGATGTATTTCTGGGCCATCTCGCAGTATTCGCGCTGGATTTCGATGGGCGAATATTCGCGTCCATTGTCCAGGCGCAAGCGTCGCTTGCAGGTGGTGTCGTAGGTGATGTCCTTGATCGCCTTGACCGGATTGCGAAGCGTGAAATCCTTGTTGATGTAGTTGTCCTCGATCATCTGGAGCACGATCGAAGCCGTCCCAACCTTCACGAAGTTCGTGTACTCGCTCATGTTCGAGTCGCCGACGATCACGTGCAATCGTCGATATTTCTCTCGATCTGCGTGCGGCTCGTCGCGCGTATTGATGATCGATCGGTCATTGGTCGTCGTGCCCGAGATCTTCTGATAGATGTGCTGGGCACGCTGGCTCACGCAGTAGTGGATTCCGTCTTGCGTCTGAAAGACCTTGCCCGCGCCGGTGAAGATCTGGCGTGTCACGAGGAACGGAATCAGCTGCTCGGCCAGGTAATAGAAATCCACATCGCGATCGACGAGGTAGTTCTCGTGACAGCCGTAGCTGTTGCCCACAAAATCCGTGTTGTTCTTGAAGATCGAGAGCTTCCCGGGGATCCGCTCTTCACGAATCTTCTCCTCGGCATAGATCTGGAGATCTTCGAGGATCCGCTCACCGGCCTTGTCGTAGATGACCAGCTGGCCGGGCGCAGCGCATTCGGGCGTCGCGTACTCGGGATGGCAACCGGTGTCCTGATAGAACCGGGCACCATTCTCGAGAAAAACGTTCAAGAAATGCTCGGTCGTGATCAGTTTCTCGAAGAGAAAGCGGATCGCCTTTTCAACCGGGAGCGTCTTCCGGCCCTCGGGCGTGAAGATGATCCCGTATTCGGTCTCGATACCGTAAATGCGCTTCAGCACAAAGCCGCCTGACCGCTCTGGGTGAGGGAAGTAAAGACCTCGAACCGCCTTCTAGCTTCCGTCGAGCATACCTTGAACTTCATCGGTAGGAAGGCGGCAGAACTTGCGACCCGTCCGTTCCCGATCCAGAAGACATACTTCGAGGCCGTCCGCGTCCAACGTGGCACTTCGTTCGGCACCAGCACTCAGTGCTTTGCGGCCGAGATTGGCCACTTCCCCCGCGGGCATACCCTCGCGATAGTCATTCTTCAAGACGGACTCGACCTCTTCGACGTTTCCGCCAATCGCGCAGAAACCAGGGTGGTCGCTGATGAACCCGTCGTATTTGATCCGGTACAGCGAGTTGGCCTTGTGGTCTTCGTATCGATCGTCGCCGACCTCGGCCACGATGATTTCGAGTTCGAGCGGCTTGTTCTCCCGCGTGAAGACGTCACCGATCACCTGGGAGAAAAAATTTGCCAGCCCTCGACCGCGAACGTCCTCTCGGCTGTACGCGTATCCCTTGGTGTCTGCGAAGCGCACCCCAACCTTCCTCAGTTGATCGAACTCACTGAACTTGCCGGTGCCCGCAAAAGCGATTCGATCGTAGATCTCGCCGACCTTCGAAAGCGTCGTCGCATTCTCTGCCATGATCAGGACTCCGCCCGGATATTCGAGCGCAACGATCGACTTGCCTCGGGCGATGCCCTTGCGAGCGAATTCGGCCTTGTCGGCCATGACCTGTTCCGGTGAAACGTAGAACGGCATCGACATCAGAGATTCCCTCCGGCGGAACGGGCGGCAAGGATGGCGCGATAGCTGACTGCGATTTCATCTTCGCTCGCGTCGCCATGCCCCTCTGAGGTGCAGACCTTGATGATCGGATAGATGCCGCGTTCGAGATCCACCCCCCCCGTCGCACGGTCTTCGTCGGCGGCAGCGGTCAATGCGGCAACGGCGACCCGGATCGCATCGTCGCGACCGAGGTCCGCGGCCCAGCCGTGCTTGAGCGATTCCCGTGCATAGAGGCCCCCGGAGCCCGTCGCATCGAATTCGCTCTCTTCGTAACGCCCTCCTGTGATGTCGAATTTCCAGATACGACCCGTCTTGCGGCGCGTGTCGAAGCCCGCGAAGAGGGGCACGACCGCGAGGCCCTGCATGGCCGCAGGCAGATTTGCCCGGACCATCTGGGACAGCTTATTTGCCTTCCCCTCGAGTTCGAGCGATTCACCTTCGAGCTTCTCGTAGTGCTCGAGCTCGACCGAAAGGATCCGCGCCATCTCGATACAGGGTCCGGCCGCACCGGAGATCGCCATCACCGAATACGGATCGGTTTCGAAGACCTTGACGACATCGCGTGAAGCCACGGAATGACCCGCTGTCGCGAGCCGATCGCCCGCGACGAGCACGCCATCACCGAATTTCATGCAGAGAACGGTCGTCCCGTGAGGAACCATCTCCACCGCGCTCCGGCCCCAGGCCGAAAGATCCGGCGCAAGATGCTGGTGGTCTGTCTGTAGGAGTTCAAAGAAACTCGAACCCTCGTAGCTGCCTCGAAGCGGCACTGTCCCCCCCTCAGAAAACGATCGAACCGTCGGCTCGAAGACCCATGTCCCCGAACTCCTTCCGAAATATTCTCACGCCGTTCTCACGCCGTTCTCACGCTTAGCCGGCACCCGTGCGGCACGATGCCGACCTCTCCTCTGCGTACCAGCCCACCGCGCTGATCGCGAGCGACGACGGTCGGGGCCGACGGAAAGAGAAGGCCTATTCGCCGCCTCGCTGGACGTAGTTCTTGACAAACTCTTCGGCGTTTTCCTCGAGAACAGAATCGATCTCATCGAGCAGACTGTCCATATCCTCTTTGAGTTCTTCGCCCTTCTCGGCGAGCTTCTGTCCGCCCTCTCCGGACTCGCCGTCGCCATCGTCTTCGCCGCCGCCCTTGTTCTTCTGCTTCTGTTCGCCCGCGGCCATGTAGAGGGGCATCGGATCCGGCCCCCCATTCAACGGGCTTTGGACGTGCTGCTTTCCGCGTCTGGAAAGTGTCTCTGCGGTCATGAATCTTGCCATCGTCTCATCCTCCGGGTTCCACCGAAGCCAGTCGAAAAGACCAGCCAGGAATGGATCTAGGAACCCATGTTCTCGAGCAGCTCCACGGCCGTTTTCGACCGATCCAGAAGCTCCTCGACGAATTCACTCGTGCCCTTCAGGGGCTCCGACATCATCACTCGCTTGATCGACTCGTCCTCGAGTCCAAATGAGATCGAGTCCCAATTCACACCGAACACCTCGCTCGGGTACCGTTTCAGACACTCGCCACGGAAAAATGCGCGGGTATCCCTGGGCGGATTATGGACCGCATGTTGGATCTCCTCGTCGGTCACGATCCGCTCGACCTTGCCCTGCCGCTCGAGCAGATGGTAAAGCCCCTTTTCAGGACGCGAGTCGTGGTACTGAAGGTCGAGCATCTGAACCTGGGAGTCGTCCCAGGAAAGGTTCTTCCGGTCCATATAACTCTCGATGAGACGCTTCTTGATCACCCAATCGATTCGCGCGTCGAGCTCCATCGGGTCGCGTTTCAGCGCTCCGATCACCTCCTCCCACTTCTGTAGGACGTCTTTCTGGACCGGGTCGAGCGAACGCGACGAAGTGTAGGCCAGCGCCATCTCGAGGAAGTCACTCTGTATTTCGAGCGCGGTCCGGGATGTCCCGTCGTCCATTATCAGCTGATTCTGGAGCGTGAGGTCGTGCGAGACCTCACGGATCGATCGAACCGGATCCCGCAGGGTGAGATCTTTCGTAATCGCGCCGTCCTCGATCATTGAGAGGATCAGCGACGTCACACCATTGCGCAGATAGATCGTGAACTCGGACATGTTCGAGTCACCCACGATCACATGCAATCGGCGGTATTTCTCACGATCCGCGTGCGGCTCGTCACGCGTATTCACAATCGGTCGTTTGACCATCGTGTCGAGTGCGACTTCCGTTTCAAAAAAATCCGCGCGCTGAGAAATCTGATAGTCGCAGGGATGGTTCCGATTCTCGCTGCCAACCTTGCCCGCGCCGCACCAGATCTGGCGGGTCGAGAAAAAGGGCAGCAGCGGCTCGACGACCTGCTTGAAGGAGATTCTACGGTCCATGAGATAGTTCTCGTGGCAGCCGTAGGAGTTGCCTTTTCGATCGCTGTTATTCTTGTAGATCAGCATCAGCGCGCCTTCCGGCAGCAGCAGATTCGCCTCACGACGGCTGATCTCGATCACACGCTCACCCGCCTTCTCGTGAATCACGAGATCCCGCGCATTCGTCACCTCGGGACTCGAATACTCGGGATGGGCGTGATCGACGTAGTAGCGAGCTCCGTTGATCAGCGTCTTGTTGCGCGCGATATTCTCTTGCTGATTGGGCGTGTACTTCTCGCCCTCGACCTGGAAGCCACGGGCATCGGCCAGCGGATTCTCCTGGTCGTAGTCCCAGAGGATGGTGCCGTCGGGATCCTCGCGATAGGCATTCACGATCAGGACGCAGGACGAGATGGGGTCGAAGTCGGGGTCGTTCTTGACCATGATCCCGAACTCGACCTCTGTACCCATGACAGTGGGAATCGCCATCTTGGTTTCGTTCGCTCCTGGATCCATCGTACGTGGCAAGCGGTGTTCGGGGCAGAAGCAAAAGTGAGCCCGGATCTACCTGCCGGGTCGCTGGGGGGTTGATTGCGGTTTCCCGCTCCGTCCCAGCAACTCGATCAGGCTGATCCAAGCCGGCTGCAGGTCCCTTACAAGTACTGACCCTGTCCACTCGAGACGTTCTCGATGGTCTGTTCCTTGCGCTCCATACCGGTGATGAGCGTTCGAACGTTGATGATTCGTTCGCCCTTCCGGCCGGAGATCCGGGCCCAATCGTCGGGATTCGTGGTGTTCGGGAGATCTTCATTCTCTTTGAACTCCTCGCGGACCGACTCGATCAGGTCCACCGTCTTGATCCCATGTTCTCCATTTTCGAGGAAGCGCTTGACCGCCTTCCGCTTCGCGCGAGCAACGATGTTCTCGAGCATCGCTCCCGAAGAGAAATCCTTGAAATAGAAGATCTCACGTTCTCCCTTGGCGTAGGTCACCTCCAGAAACTTGTTCTCGTCGCCGGTCGAGTACATGTTGTCCACGACCTCTTCGATCATCTTCTTGCAGGCCGTTTCCTTGTCGCCACCGTATTTCTCGACCGAATTCGCGTGGAGAGGCAGATCTGCCGTGAGGTACTTCTCGAGAATCGATCGGGCCGCGTCTCGATCCGGACGGGACACCTTGACCTTGAGGTCGAGGCGACCGGGGCGGAGTACCGCAGGATCGATCAGATCCTGTCTATTACTCGCACCGATCACGATCACATTCTCGAGCGACTCGACGCCGTCGATCTCCGAGAGGAACTGGGCCACGACCGTCGCTTCCATGTCCGAGGAGATTCCCGATCCGCGCATCCGGAAGAGGGAGTCCATTTCGTCGAAGAAGATGATGACCGGAACGTCCTCGCTCGCCTTTTCGCGGGCCTTCTTGAAGACCTCGCGCAGTTTACTCTCGGTCTCTCCAACGTATTTGTTCAGGAGCTCCGGTCCCTTCACGTTCAGGAAGTAGGCCGTCGTGTTCTTGCCCGTTCGCGATTCGATCCGTTTGGCGAGACTGTTCGCGACCGCTTTGGCGATCAAGGTCTTGCCACAACCCGGCGGGCCGTAGAGCAGGATGCCCTTGGGCGGTCTCAGCTTGTGCTCCCGGAACACTTCCGGATGCAGGTAGGGCAGCTCGACCGAATCGCGCAGGATCTCGATCTGGTCGCCGAGGCCACCAATATCCTCGTAGGTGACGTCCGGGATCTCCTCGAGCATCACCTCTTCGACCGACGACTTCGGCAACTTCTCGAACGCGAACTGGGTTCGCATGTCCACCAGGAGTGGATCGCCCACCTTGATGTGCTCACGGCGCAGCGGCTCGGAGAGCGTGATGACGCGCTCGTCGTCCGTGTGTCCGCTGACGATCACTCTGCTGTCCGAGATCGAGTCCACCACCGTACAGACTTCGCCGCGCTGGGTGTACTCGGCGCCCTCGATGATGTTGAACGCCTCGTTGAGCACGACGTACTGGCCCTCGTCGAGCTGAAAGGGATCCAGATTCGGATGGACATTGACCCGCATCGGACGGCCATCCATCAGGATTTCCGAAGTTCCATCCTTGTTGGCACGAAGGAAGATCCCGTAGGTATTGGGCGGCGCGCAGAGCTTGTCGACTTCTTCCTTGAGAAGCTCGATCTGCTGCTTCGCTTCCTGAAGCATCGCGACCAGCTTTTCGTTCTGCCGCTCGGCGTCCCGATGCTGGGTGCGTGCCTGGTCGTAGCGGCGCCGAAGCGTCTCGAAGTCAGCAAGCATCCGGTCGAGCCGGTGGCGGAATTCATTCGAATCGCTTCCGAAAAACCGCATCGCGTCCTGCAAGCGTTCGGACTCACTCTCGGCATGGCCAATGCCCGAGCGTCCAGCGTCGCCGGTCGACTCGCCGTGCGCACCCGCACCGCGGTTCGGATACCCGGTGTCCAGATCCGAGTCGTCACCAGGCCGCCCTCCAGCAGG